>JACCDP010703414.1_pt1 | contig 99983 bp, 67 predicted proteins | sample 7445841 | NCBI WGS metagenome assembly JACCDP01 (sample SAMN15323441, study PRJNA562643) | freshwater metagenome | isolation source: river surface water | place: USA:Blue River Watershed | collected 2017-08-17
CGCGATGCAGGGCGGCTGCACCTGCGAGAACGCCTGTCTGCTGCGCGTGAACACAGGCAACATCGAGTTCGCCGGACTCTTCGCCCCGAAGCCGCTCGGCATGACGACCGCGAATGACTGGACGAAGGAAATGTCGACCAAGGGCTTCCCCGAGTTGCAGCGGCACTACGCCCTGCTGGGGGCGCCAAAGAACGTCATGCTCCACCGGGGAGAGCACTTTCCTCATAATTATAACGCGGTGGCGCGTTCTGCGTTCTTCACCTGGCTCAACCAGCACTTCCGCCTTGGTTTCAAGGAGCCGGTGATCGAGCAAGATTTTGTACCGCTCTCGCGCGCCGAGCTCACGGTCTGGGACGCTGCGCATCCCGAACCGAAGGCGGCGGGGCCCGACTTCGAGCGGGCCCTGCTGAAATGGTTCTCCGACGACGCCACCCGTCAGCTCACCGCCGCCGCGGCTGACACTTCAAGGCGAGAGAAGGAGCTGCGGGCCGGCCTTGAGATTGTCGTCGGGCGAACGTTGGCGTCGGCCGGCAAGGTAGAGTGGCGGGAGGCCGCGGCGGTCGAGGCCGGCGATCATCGCCGTGTGACCGGCCTCGCCCGCAATGCCACCTTCGGCGAGGAATTGCCGGCGCTGCTGCTGGTGCCGAAACGTTCCGACGGTCGGCTGGTGGTTTGGCTCGATGGCGCGGGCAAGGCCGGGATGCTCGGAGCCGACGGCCAACCACGGCCCGCGGTTTCCCGTCTGCTCGCGACGGGAGTCGCGGTGCTCGGCGCCGACCTGCTTTTCCAGGGTGAGTTCAACGCCGAGGGAGTGGCACCCAAGCAGACGCGCGTCGTGGCGAATCCGCGTGAGTTCGCGGGGTATACCTTCGGCTACAACCACTCGCTGTTCGCGCAACGCGCGCACGATGTCCTGACGCTGGTGAAACTCGCGCGCGCCGGGATCGGAGGCTTCGTCGCGAAATCGGTCGCCGTGGCCGGAGTGGCCGGCCTGGGTCCGGTGGCGGCAGCCGCGCGCGCCGTGGCGGGCGCGGCGATTGATCGCGCCGCGATCGACACCGGCGGTTTCCGTTTCGGGAAGCTGCTTGATTATCGCGACCCGAACTTCCTGCCCGGCGGCGCCAAGTACCTCGACGTGCCCGGTCTGCTGGCGGCAGGTCCGGCGATGCCGCTGTGGGTGGCCGGGGAGGGTGCGTCGCCCGCGTTGGTGTCGGAGCTTTACCGGGCGGCCGGTGCCGGCGCACGCCTGACCACCCACACGACGGGCGACACGGCGCTGGCGGCGGCCGAGTGGCTGGCGCGCTGAGTCGCGCCCGCCGCCGGTGTCACTTTCGTTCCGGCCAGAGTTTCGCCACCACCGCGGCGGTGCCGAGCGTGGTGAGGGTGCCGATCAACGTGAACCACGGCCAGAAAACCTCGCCGCCGAAGGTCTTAATCCAGACCCCCCGGAGAGCGGGGACGTTCGCCGGCCAGTAGATCACGTTCATCACGACCAGGGAGGCCAGCATGCCGGCCACCGCGGCCCGCGGGCCGACGCCGCGACCGAAGAGCGCGAGAATCAGTCCACCCAGCAGCGCGCCGCTGGTCAGGCCGCGCAGCGAGAAGGCGGCGTTGAGCACGAAGGTGACCTCTCGAGTGAGCCAGGCCACGAAGACCAGGGCGGCGGCCCAGACGAGCGTGGAGTGCCGGCTGAAGCGCAGGAAGAACGCGTCGTCGCGTCCGGGCAGCGCGGGTTTGAGGAAGTCCATCGTTGAGACCGAGGCGAGGGCCGAGACCGCCGAGCTGATCGAGGACATCGCCGCGGCGAGGATCGCCACGATGAGGAAGCCCTTCATGAGCTGGGGCATCTCGGTGACGATATAGATTGGGAAGATGAAATCGTTGGATTTGATACCTGGCCGGCTCTCCGGCAGCGGGATCTGGAAAGGGTGGCTCTGGTAAAAGACCCAGAGCATCACGCCCACGAGCAGGAACCGCAGGAACAGCGGGAAGCTCAGCACGGCGCTGAAGATGAGCGCGCGGCGACCCTCCGCGACATCGCGGCAGGCGAGCACGCGTTGGACGATCAGCTGGTCGGCCCCGTGCGAGGAGAGCACCATGAAGGTTCCGCCGACGAGACCCATCCAGAGGTTGAAGGGCGCCCCGAAGGAGAAATCCGTGCGCAGCCATTCGGTTTTGCCGGCGGCCGCGGCCTTGGCGAGCCCGCCGGCCAGCCCGCCGTCGACCATCGACGCGAGGTGCGTCAGCGCGAATACCCCGCCCACGATGAACAGCACCATCTGCACGGCATCGGTCCAGACCACCGCCTTCATTCCGCCGACGTAGGTGTAGACCACGGAGAGCGCGACGAAGAGCAGGATCGCGCCGAAGATCGGATCGACGATCCCGCCGAGGCTGCAGATGGTGTCGCCCAGCATCAGTCGTACCGGGATGCACGCGACGTAGACCCGCACCCCGGCGGACAACGGCTCGAGGAACATGAAGAGGGCGCCCGCGAGGCGGCGAGGCCCGCGGCCGAGGTACTGCTCGAGCAGTTGGTAGGGTGAGAAGATCTCCCCGCGCATGTAGTGCGGAACCATCACCGCCGCGAGGATCACCCGCGCGATCACGTAACCCAGGATCATCTGCAGGAATCCCAGGTTTCCCGCGTAGGCGATGGCGGGCACGCCGATGATGGTGAGCGCGCTGGTCTCGGTGGCGATGATCGACGCGCCGATGCCCCACCAGGGAATGTCGCGGCTGCCGAGGAAGTAGTCGCGGGTGTTGTGCTGGTCCTTCCCGAACCACACCCCGAGCACGATCATCGCGGCGAGATAAACGACGATGATGGCCCAGTCGCCGAAGCCAAAGTACGAGTTCATGGGGCGGGTGGATCGACGGGCATCGCGCGGCGGTTGGCGAGGAGATTTCCGGAAGCTCCGGCGTTGCTTCCCCCGGGGCCGGGCGCAGCATCGTCCCCGGCCACGCCCCGCCATGCGATTCTTCCCCGCGCTCCTTTCCGTCATCGTTATTGGCGTCTCCGTCCCGGCGCCACGAGCGGCGGAAAAAACGTTCGCGCCGCCCGCGGCCGCTCCGGCCTTGCGAACCTGGGGGGACTTGCAGGCGCGGATCGCCGCCCACGTCGGGCAATCGCGCTTCGCACCGGCGCTCTGGGGTGTGAAGGTGGTGTCGCTTGCGAACGGCCGCGTCTGGTTTGAGCACGACGCCCGCCGCCTGCTCAGCCCGGCCTCCAATACCAAGCTCTACGCCGGCGCCCTCGCGCTCGACGTCCTGGGCGGTGACCATGGCATCCGCACGCCGGTGTTGGCTGCTGCCAAACCTGACGCCGGCGGCGTCGTGAACGGCGACGTCGTGGTCTGGGGACGCGGCGACCCGAGTTGGAAGAGCCGGGGAAGCGGACGCGACTTCTGGTCGGCTTTTGCGCCGGTGGTGGCGGTGCTGGAGCATGCCGGCGTGAAGCGAGTGACCGGCGATCTGGTGGCCGACGCCACGTGGTTCCAGTCGTTGCCGAACGGGGCCGGCTGGACGGCTGACGACCTGAATGATTATTATGGCGCCGAGATTTCGGCGATCACCCTCGAGCAGAACTACGCGGAAATCCGCGTAACCCCATCTGCGGTCGCGGGCCAGCCCTGCGCAATCGAGTGGTTGCAGCCGTTCACCGCGCTCTCCTTGGAAAACCGCACGGTGACCGGAGCCGCCGACGCCCCGCGACGCCTCACGCCGGTGCGGGTCCTGGGGGAGACCACTGTTTACCTCTCGGGTGGTTTGCCGGTCGGCGGGAAGCCCGAGGTCGTGGATGTGACCGCGCCACGTCCCGCCGCGTGGTACGCCGCGGGGCTGAAGGCCGCGCTCGCGCGCCGCGGAATAATCGTCGAAGGCCGGACAAGGGGAGTTCGCTGGCCCGAGACGCCCGCGGCGCGGCCGGACATGGTCACACTGGGAGAAGCGTCGTCACCGCCGCTGCGCGATCTCGTAACGGGCTTCATGAAGCCCTCGCAGAACCTTGAGACCGGCCTGATCTTCGGCCACCTCGCGGAGCTCTCGCGCACCGCGGCCACGCCCCCGGGGCGTACGACGGAGGAACTCGGTGTCGCGGCGCTGCGGGCGTTCCTGCAGCGGGAGAAGTTGCCGGCCGACGACGTGAAGTTCGAGGAAGGCTCGGGACTTTCGCGCAACAACCTCACGACGGCGCATGCCACGGTGGCGTTGCTCGTTGCGATGGCGCGTCACCGCGCGGCGGCGGATTTCGAGGCCTCCCTTCCGGTGGCGGGCATGGATGGTTCCCTGCGCACCCGGATGAAGGGAACGCCGGCCGAGGGCAATGTGCGGGCGAAGACCGGCACGTTGCGCTATGCCAACAGCCTTGCCGGTTACGTCACCACTGCCGGTGGCGAGCGGCTGGCTTTCTGCGTCATGCTCAACCGCAACTCCGGGCAGCCGCCGGAACGCAGCGTGCGGCAGGAAGTCGACGACATCGCGGTCTGGCTCGCGTCGTTCGCCGGTCGGGTTGATTGAAGGCGTGCGGGCGGGCTTTTGCCCGCGGATTCGCTCTCAAGATTGCCCTTGCCATGGGGTGGGGCGGCCTCTGTTTTCGACCGCTCTCCATGCAAAAGACCAAGAAGTCCATTGCCAAGCGGTTCAAGATATCCGCGAAGGGCAAGCTCGTGCGCCGCACGCCTGGCTTCCGTCACCTGCTTGGCTCGAAGAGCACGAAGCAAAAGCGTCGTGCGTCTCGGGACAAGCTAGTGGCGGTTGGCCATGCACGCCCGCTCCTGCGCGCTCTGCCGTTCGGGCTGTAACCCGTTACAGACCAGAAGGCTGAAATCCAAAACCTCGCTCCGCGGGTGATCCACCCAAGCCGACCTGCGGGCGACTAACCAAAAAGGAATAAACCAACATGGCTCGCTCAACCAACGGTCCCGCGTCGCGCAAGCGCCGCAAAAAAGTGCTGAAGTACGCCAAGGGCTACTTCGGCAGCAAATCGAAGCTCTTTCGCTACGCGAAGGAAGCCGTCCAGCACGCCTGGCAGTACGCCTACCGCGACCGCCGCAAGAAGAAGGCCGATTTCCGCGGCCTTTGGATCGTGCGCGTCAACGCCGCGTGCCGCAACGCCGGCATCAGCTACAGCCGCTTCATCGAGGGCCTCAAGGCCGCCAACATCACGCTCGACCGCAAGGTTCTGAGCGACCTCGCCATCCGGGACGAGGTGGCGTTCAACGCCTTGGTCAAACAGGCCCAGGAAGCGTTGAAGGCCAAGGCCGCCGCGCCGAAGGCCTGACCCTCGACGCGAGCCCTAGGCGGGCTCGCCCCCGAACTCCGGAGGACGGGTCCCGCTTCGCGGGATGCCGTCCTTCTTTTTTGGGCGCTAAAGCGCCCGCCGCGGTTAGCCCTTTTGTCCTTTTCCGACTCCCGCTTATCGTTTCCTCATGCAGGACCAACTCAACGCCATCCTCGCCAAGGCCGCCGCCGAGCTCCCCGCCGTGCGCGCGCGCCCTGAATTTGAGGCCGCCAAGGCCCGTTACGTCGGCCCCAACGGCGAGTTCACGAGTCTGATGAAGCAGATGGGAGCCGTGCCCAAGGAGCAGCGGCCGGTCGTCGGCCGGTTGGTCAATGAAGCCAAGTCCCGACTCCAGGAGCATCTCGACGCGGCGCTCGCCCGCATCGCCGACGCCGAGCTCGCCGCGCAGCTTGGGCCGGTGGTCGATCCCACGCTGCCATCGCCCGACGCCGGGCCCGGCACGCGCCACCCGCTGACCCTCGTGCGGGAGGAGATGTGCCGCATTCTCCGGAAGGCGGGCTTTACCGTCGCCGACGGGCCCGAGGTAGAGAGCGAGTACTACTGCTTCGATGCGCTCAACACGCCCGCCGACCATCCGGCGCGCGACGAGAAGGACACGTTTTACTTCCCCGCCGGCGCCCGCTTCGGGAACGTTGCGAAGAAGACGGCCGGCGAGCGCTACCTGCTCCGGACGCATACTTCCTCGGTGCAGATCCGCACCATGCTGAAGGGCGCGCCGCCGATCCGCATCGTCTCGCCAGGTCGCGTTTACCGGCGCGACACCTCCGACGCGACCCACAGCGCGAATTTCCACCAGCTCGAGTGCCTTTGCGTCGACCGCAACGTGACCGTGCGCGACCTGAAGGCGCTGCTCGACTACATCTTCGCCTCGCTGCTGGGGAAGGACACCAAGACGCGCTTCCGTCCGCACTACTTCGGCTACACCGAGCCGAGTTTCGAGGTCGACCTCGCCGCCTCGCACCTGCCCAAGGTCAACAAGCCCTGGATCGAGATCGGCGGCTGCGGCATGGTCGATCCGGCGGTTTTCGAGGCGGTGGGATACGATCCCGACGTCTGGAGCGGCTACGCCTTCGGTATGGGCCTCGAGCGGCTCGCCATGCTGCTCTACGGGATCGATGACATCCGCTACTTCTACCAGAACGACGTGCGCTTTCTGCGCCAGTTCGCCTGATCCGCGCCCAAGGCCGCCATGAAGATTTCCCTCAACTGGATCCGCGACTACGTTCAGCTCACCGCCTCCGTGGAGGAGATCTCCCGGGCGATCACGCTCCTCGGCTTCGAGGTCGAGTCGGTGCACACCACCGGCGCGCCCAAGCTCGAGCACGTCGTCGTCGGCGAGATCCTCACCCGTGCCAAGCATCCCAACGCCGACAAGCTCTCGGTTTGCACCGTCGACGTCGGTCCCGCCGGCGGGGTGAAGACGATCGTCTGCGGCGCCCACAATTGTGACGCCGGCAACCGTGTCTTCGTGGCTCTGCCGGGCGCTGTTTTGCCGGGCGATTTCCGCATCAAGCAGTCCAAGATCCGCGGCCAGGCTTCCGAGGGCATGATGTGCTCGCCCGACGAGATCGGCCTCGGCGGCGAACACAGCGGGCTATTGATACTCGCGAACCGTCCGGAGCTTGGCCTGCCGATCAACACGGTGCTGCCTCCCGGCGACACGGTGTTCGACATCGAGATCACGCCCAACCGCCCCGATTGCCAGTCCCACCTCGGCATCGCGCGCGAACTCGCGGCGTGGTTCCGTCTCCCGCTCGCGTACCCGCAGGAGAAATTCCGCGGTGATGTGTCCGGCGCGCCGGCCCGCACGGATCTTCTCGCGGGCGTGTCCGTCGAGAGCCCTGAGGACTGCCCGCTTTACACCGCGCACGTCATCAGCGGCGTGAAGATCGGCCCCAGCCCCGCTTGGCTGCAGGATCGTCTCACGGCCGTGGGACTCCGTCCGATCAACAACGTCGTCGACGTGGGCAACTACATCATGCTCGAGACCGGCCAGCCGCTCCACGCCTTCGACGCGAAGCGCCTCGCCGGTTCACGCGTCGTCGTGCGGCCGGCCGCCGAGGGTGAAAAAATCACCACCCTCGATGGCAAGGAACGCAGCCTCTCCGCCGGCATGCTGGTCATCGCCGACGCTGCCAAGCCGGTGGTCGTCGCCGGCATCATGGGTGGCGTCGACTCCGGGGTTTCCGCCGACACGACCGACCTCGTGCTCGAGTGCGCCGTCTTCCGGCGGCAATCCGTGCGCGCGACGTCGCGCCGGCTCGGGCTCGCATCCGATTCATCCTACCGTTACGAGCGTGGTGTCGACCCGCACTCCGCCCTTGAGGCGGCCTGGCGCGCCATCGACCTCATCCTTGAGACCGCGGGCGGGCACGTGGCGGGACCAGTTTACCGGCTGGGCGGTGATGTTCCGTGGCAGCGCGAGCTCGTCGTCACGCACGACTTTATCACCGACCGACTCGGCTTCGACATTCCGGCGGCCACTATGCGCGCGGCGTTCGAGTCCTTGGAACTCACCGTCACGCGCGAGGAGCCGACCACCCATCCGGCCCGCGGTCCGGCTTGGACCGTGTCCGTCCCGAGCTGGCGCGACGACCTCGACCGTCCGATCGACCTGGTCGAGGAGGTGCTGCGTCTCCACGGCACGGAGAAAATTCCTCCCTCCTTGGTGCTGTCGCCGGCCTTGGTTTCCGATGACGATCCGGTGGTGCTCTTCAACCGTCGCGCCACCGACTATCTGGTCGGGCACGATTTCCACGAATGCGTGACGTACACGTTGCGCTCCGCCAAGGAGGTCGCCGCTTGGTCCGCGGTAGCCGCCGCGCACAATGTCGGTTTGGCCAATCCCTTCGTGGACGATCAGAGCCACCTGCGGCCGTCGCTTCTGGGCGGTCTGCTGGAATCCCTGCGCCTCAACCAGTCCCGCGGGGTGGTCGCGACCCGGCTGTGCGAAACCGGTCGTGTCTTCATCGAGGAGAATGGCCACGCGTTGGAATGCGCGGCCGTGGCCTTCGTGGTCGCCGAGCCGGTGGGCGACCGCTCCTGGAAGCCCCGCGAGGGCGCCGACTTTTTCACCGCGAAGCACCACGTGAAGGCACTCGCGCGCGCCGCGGGTGTTGTACTCGAGGAGCATGGTGGCGCGTCCGCCCAGGCCGGAGCCGGCTGGCAGGCGGGTCATTGCGCCGCGTACGGAGATATCGTCCGCGGCTGGACCGCGCAGGCCGGCCTCGTGAACCTCGCGCTGCTCAAGTCCCTCGGTATCGAGGGACGCGTTTACGCCGGGTGTTTCGCGATGCTCCCCGAGAAGCTGCCGGCCGCGGCCGGCGCGCGTCGGTTCGCGGAGTTCAGCTTGTTCCCGGCCGCGCTGCGCGATCTCGCGCTCGTGGTTGATGAAAACGTTCCCGCCGGTGACGCCCGGGCGCGGCTTTTCGAGGTGGCCCGTGCGGCCGCCGGCGACACGTTCGCCGTCGAGCGCGTCGAGGTGTTCGACGTTTACCACGGAGCCGGACTCCCCGCGGGGAAGAAGAGCCTGGCTTTTGGACTCTCGTTTCGGTCGGCCTCCCGCACGCTGACGGATGACGAGGTTAACGCCGCCTTCCAGCAGGCCCAGGATGAGATCGTGCGCGCGACGGGTTGGCAGATTCGCAAGTGACCATGGCTGAGAATCCGCGGATCGACATTGACCACGTCGCGAAGCTCGCTCGCCTCGCGCTAACCCCGGAGGAGAAGGCGGTCTTCGGTTCCCAACTCGGCGGCATTCTCTCGCGCGTCGAGGCGCTAGGCCGGGTCGACGTTAGCGGCATTGAACCGTCCGCCCACGCTGCCGCCGTCAACAACGTCTGGCGGGAGGACGTCGCCCGTCCGGGCCTGCCGGTCGCGGATGCGTTGCGCAATGCCCCCGCGCAGCGGGATCACATGGTGGTGGTGCCGAAAGTGGTGGAATAGGATCCGATGCCGGTCCCGCTGCATTTCCAGACCCTCGCCGAGCTCGCGGATCGCCTCGCGAAGCGCGAGATCTCTTCTCTCGAGCTCACGCGGGCCGTGATCTCCCGCACGGAAGCGGTCGAGAAGTCCGTCCGGGCCTTCAATTCCCGCGACGCCGCCGATGCCCTCGCGCAGGCGGAGGCGTCTGACGCGCGTCGCGCCGCCGGTCAATCCCGCGGCCCGCTCGACGGCATTCCGGTCGGGCTGAAGGACGTGATCGCGGCGAAGGACCAGCCCCTCACGGCGTCGAGCCGGATGCTGGCGAACTTCGTCTCTCCCTACGACGGGACAGTCACGACGCGCCTCCGCCGTGCCGGCGCCGTTCTGTGGGGCCGCCTGAATTGCGACGAGTTCGCGATGGGGTCATCGACGGAGAATTCCGCGTTTCACCCGACCTCCAATCCCTGGGACCTCACGTGTGTTCCGGGCGGATCGTCGGGTGGCAGCTCCGCGGCGCTGGCGGCAGGGGAGGCGATCGCGACGCTCGGGTCCGACACCGGCGGATCAATCCGCCAGCCGGCCGCGTTATGCGGCGTGGTCGGCCTCAAGCCGACTTACGGTCTGGTTTCCCGCTTCGGCCTCGTGGCCTACGCATCGTCGCTCGACCAGATCGGCCCGATGACGCGCACGGTGGAGGACGCCGCGATCCTGCTTGGAGCCATCGCAGGGCACGACGAACGCGATTCCACCTCCCTGCGCGTGGAGATTCCGGACTACCGGGCGGAACTCGCCGGACGGCGCGGGCCGTGGCGGATTGGCATTCCGCGCGAGTATTTCGGCGCCGGTTTGGATCCGGAGGTGGCAGCGGCGGTGGAGCGCGCGGTCGAATATTACCGCGGGCTGGGTTGCGAGGTGCGGCCGGTTTCGTTGCCGCACACAGAACACTGCCTCGACACCTATTACATCATCGCGACGGCCGAGGCGTCGTCGAACCTCGCGCGATACGACGGTGTTCGCTACGGCCACCGCTCCACCAAGGCCAAGGACATCGTTGATCTCTATTTCCAATCGCGGGCGGAGGGATTCGGCGCAGAGGTGAAGCGCCGGATCATCCTCGGCACCTATGTGCTCTCGAGCGGGTACTACGACGCCTTCTACCTGCGCGCGCAGAAGGTGCGGACGCTTATCCGCCGCGACTTCCTGGACGCGTTTCGCGGCGTGGACGTGCTCCTCACGCCGACCTCGCCCATCCCGGCGTTTAAGTTGGGGGAAAAGACTGATCCGCTCGCGATGTACCTCTGCGACATCTACACCATCGGGGTGAACCTCGCCGGTTTACCCGCGATCAGCGTTCCGTGCGGCTTCACCGGCACTGGACTGCCGATCGGCTTCCAGCTCATCGGCCGCCCGCTCGACGAATCGGGCCTGCTCGCCGCGGCGCACGCCTACGACCGAGTCCACGCTTGGGGCCGCAAGACCCCGAGCCTTTGAGGGATTTGAACCCCTTGTCCTCTGTGTCCCTCTCGCCATCTTCGCCTTCCGCCACCTGTTACGAGGCCGTCATCGGCCTTGAGGTGCACGTCCAGATCAAGGCGGCCTCCAAGGTTTTCGCGTCGGTCGGCACCGGTTACGGGCATGAGCCGAACACGTTGACCGATCCGGTGGTGCTCGCGTTGCCCGGGGCGTTGCCGGTGATGAACAAGGCGGCGCTCGACGCCATCATCAAGGCGGGGCTCCTGCTTGGATGCCGTATCTCGCCGGTGTGCAAGTGGGACCGGAAAAACTACTTTTATCCCGACTCGCCGAAGAACTACCAGATCTCGCAGTACGACCTGCCCGTTTGTCTGGGGGGAGAGGTGGAGATCGAGTTGGCCGGGCCGTCGCGCAACGTGATGGGGGAGCACAAGCGGATCCCGCTCACGCGTATCCACCTCGAGGAGGACGTCGGGAAGCTGAGCCACGGCACGATCGACTCGCTGGTGGACTACAACCGCGCGGGCACGCCGCTGATGGAGATCGTCTCCGACCCGGCGCTGCATTCCGCCGAAGAGGCCTACGCTTACCTGACCTCTTTGCGCGCGACGATGATCTATGGTGGCATCTCCGACTGCGACATGGAGAAAGGGCAGCTGCGTTGCGACGCCAACATCTCCATCCGCCCGGTCGGCGAAAAGAAGCTGGGTACGAAGGTTGAACTTAAGAACCTCAATTCGATCTCCTTTGTGCGCGACGGGATCGCCCACGAGATCCGCCGCCAGGTCGCGCTGCTCGAGCGTGGCGGCGTGATCACGCAGGAGACGCGGGACTACGACGGCACGACCGGCACCTCCCAGTCGTTGCGCTCCAAGGAGGAGGCGCACGACTACCGTTATTTCCCCGACCCGGACCTCATGCCTTTAGCGGTCGATGAGGCGTGGAAGGAGAGGATCCGCGCCACGTGCCCGGAGCTGCCGTTCCACAAGCAACGCCGCTTCCTCGAGCAATACCAGCTGCCCTACACGCTGACGTCGGTCCTGGTCTGGGATCGCGCGCTCGCCGATTACTTCGAGGAGGCCGCGGGTCTGTGCGGCAAGGCCCAGGCGGCCGGCAACTGGATCGTCAACGACCTGCTGCGCGAGCTGGGCAACGCGAAGGCGACACTCGCCGAGTGCCGAGTCGCCCCACGCCAACTGGCGGAATTGGTGAAGCTGGTTGATGCCGGGACGTTGATCACGGCGTCGGCCCGCGAGGTTTTCACGGAGATGTTCGCGACCGGAGACGACCCCGGCGTCATCGCCGATCGCCGCGGACTCAAGAGTGCGGCCGCCGACGGGAACGAACTGGAGCAATGGTGCCGGGACTCGATCGCCGCTAATCCCAAAGCCCTCGCCGAGTTCAAGGCTGGCAAGGACAGTGCGATCAACGCGTTCAAGGGCCCGGTGATGAAAGCGGCGAAGGGCAAAGCCAACCCCAAGGCGGTCGATGAGACGCTGCGGCGTCTCCTCGCCAACTCCTGAGATGAAGTGGCTCGGCTTGCATCTCGAAGCGCGGACCGCGCGGGGTCTAGAGGGACCGGGCGGAGCGATGTCGCCGGGCGTTTCGGCGCTGAAGGGGGCGGTCTCCTTCGCGATCGTCAGCACGATCGCCTACGGCATCTGGGCTTTCCGACTGTGGCCCTACGGCCCGGGGATGTACGCCGCGATCGCCGTGGTTTATCTCGGTCTGGGCGGGTTTGCCCTCGGCGGCTTGGTGTCGGGTCGCGGAGCGATCCCTCGTGTGACCGCGCTCTTCGCGGTCTCTTTTTTCGTCTATGCGCTGATCTGGTGCGCTTTCTGGTTCGGATTGCGCGGCAAGTTCCACGCCGACCTTTGGGGCGCGGCGATCGGGCTGGCGGCGATGTCCGCAGTGATCCGGAGGGCGTTTGGCGCGACGGGCGGCGCACTCGAGGCGTGGGCGGTGCTGTTCACCTGCCACACGCTCGGATACACCCTGGGGGATGAACTCCACGCGGCGCTCCGCGGCGTCAACGGCCGGTTGCTGTGGGGCACGGCGCACGGCGCCGGCTTCGGCGCAGGGCTCGGCTACCTGCTGTCCGTTACACAGCGGCGTTGAGGCGGGGCCTCCGCTTCAGTCGCCGATCGCCCAGAGAAATTCCTGGCGTTCGGGGGAAGTCTTGCCGGAGCGCAGGTAGATGCGATTACCGCAGATGGAGGGGGAGGAGAGTGACTCGTCGCCAAGCTTGTTCTGGGCGATCAGTTTCATGCCTTTAGGGGAAACCTGCAGCACCGAGGTCACGGCGCGCTGGTTCGTGACGAAGATGCGGTCTCCGAGCATCACCGGCGAACCGTAGAAATCGCGGTCAACCTTCTCGCGCCAGAGTTCCTCGCCGGTGTCGGACTTCCAGCAAACGGCCTGACCCGCGTCGAGAATGGCGTAGAGGTGCCCCTCCCGCACGAGCTTCGAGGGGACGTAGACCCGGGTGTTGTTTTGCCAAGCTATCTTCCCGGAACCGTCGGCATCGACCGCGGTGGTGTTGTTCTTCGGGTAGCCGCCGCTCACGAAGACGCGCTGGCCGTCGGTGACGGCAGTCGTGACACATTCCTCGGTGGCGCCGGCGACCTCCCAAAATTTATTCCCGGTGAGTGGGTCCAGACTGGTGATGAGGTTACAACCGGCGAGTACCGCTTGAACGCGGCCCGCGACCTCCATGATGGCGGGGGTGGTGTAGTTGGGAATCTTCGGACGTTCGTGGCTCCAGACCACGTCGCCGGTGCGGCGGTTCAGCCCCTGGATCACGCCGCCGCCGCGATGGTCGGCGCTAACGAGCACCACGTCCCCATGCACGACCGGTGAGGAACCGAAACCTTGGTGCATCACGAAATCACCGATGCGGCGCTGCCAGAGGATGCGCCCGGAGGCGTCTAGCGCCGAGGTGTGGATGCCCTTGGCGTTGGGGAAATTGATGTAGGCGCGCTCGCCGTCCCACGTCACCGAGGACGCCGCGGGCGACGAAAGGCGGTGGTTGCCTGAATCGAGGTTTCCCCGGTGCACGACCGTCGCCCAAAGTTCGCGGCCGGTGGCGCGGTCGAGGCAGAGCACCAACTGTTCCTGCGCAGCGGTGTCCGCCGTGCTGAGGAAGATGCGATTGCCCGCGACGGTGGGCGAGGAGTGGCCGCGCCCGCGCAGCGGGGAGCGCCAGACGATCTTTTCGGACTCGCTCCATTTCTCCGGTACCTTCTGCGCGGGGTCGGCGTGGCCGTCACCCGTCGGACCACGCCAGCGCGGCCAATCGGAGGCGGAGAGTTGGAAAAGCGGGCAGAGCAGCAGGAGGCAGAGGGTAAGGCGGGGGCGCATGGGCGAAGGTTTTCGGTACCAACGAGCGCGCCGCAAGCGCAACGTGGCCCCTCGGACATGAAAAAGGCGGGGAATTGCTCCCCGCCCCCGTGTACCCCGCTTCTTCCAGGGTTAGTTCCGCCCGACGGTAGCTGGCCGTCGGCTCTTGCTCTCGACGAACTCGCGGATGACGGCCATGCGCTCGCGCTGCCGGTTCTCCTGATCAATTTCGTCCGAGGTGCGGATCGATTCCCGCTTGGCCATGGCGCGTCGCATCTTGTTCAGGGCGAGATACTCCAATTGGCGGATGCGCTCGCGGGTGACGTGGAAGCGTTTGCCGACCTCCTCAAGCGTGAGTTCCTCCCGACCCTCCAATCCGAAGCGCAGTTTGATGATCTCCGCCTCACGCTCGTCGAGCGAGTTGACCATCTCGGCGAGGTCCTGATTGAGGTTTTTTTCGTGGAGGCCCTCCAGCGGGCTAAGGGTGTTTTCATCGCCCACGATTTCCCCGAAGGTGGCGGAGTCGCTCTCGTCGCCGACGGGCGCGTCGAGTGAGGCCGGGCGCACGCTGACGGACTTGAGATGGGCCACCTTGGAGGTCGGGATCTGGAGCTCGATCGCCAACTCCTCGTCGGAGGGCTCGCGGCCGAGCTGCTCGGTGAGCGCCATCGCGGTGCGGCGCATCTTGGAGATCTTGTCGACGAGATGGACGGGCAGGCGGATCGTTTTGCTCTGGTTGGCCAGGGCGCGCTTGATGGACTGCTTGATCCACCAGGCGGCATAGGTGGAGAGCTTGCCGCCCTTGCGGGGATCAAAGCGTTCCACGGCCTTAACCAAGCCGATGTTACCCTCGCTGATGAGATCCAGAAGCGGGAGGCCGAAGTCCTTGTAGTCCATCGCGATCTTCACGACCAGACGGAGATTGGCCGAGATCATGTGGTCCCGCGCCGCCTTGTCGCCGCGGCGAATGCGCCGGGCAAGCGTGACCTCCTCCTCGATCGTCAGCAGTGCGGTTTTGGCGATCTCCTGCAGGTAGAGCTGGAGATTGCTGCGCTCCCCATGGGCAATCGGTTCGGAGGGCGGGGGCTCGGGCTTCTCCAGGAACGAAGGAGGCGTATCCTGGGGAACGGACGAGAGAACGGTCGTCTCGGTGCCATTCCGGGGAGCCGCTTCGGTGGAGGTGGAAGAGCGGGGCGATTTTGATCGGGAGGGCATGATCGCGAGGTTGATGGTTAGGAGAAGGGAGAACGGGAGAGGTTCCGCTGAGAGAGCGTATTTCGTACCACAACGGTTACGCGCGGGTCTCCTCGGTGGATGCAATTCTCTACTCCTCGCGGCGGTCTCTTGTGGCACACCTTCTGTGTCAGTACGGCCCAACCCGGACCTTTCCGGAATCGTCATCGGGCATCATCGGTCGGGGCATCACCTTGAGCTTCTCCACGAGGAGGATTCGCCCCGGTGTGAACCGGAAAACTCCTCCATCACGACGTTCGCTGCATGTTCCGGAACGTGCTTCCGAGGATTTCGATAGGCTCCATGCTGGAAACCCGGATAATTTTTCCAAGATTCCCGGCGGTGCCGCGGTCATTGCTCAGGTGGGCGAGAATCAGCCCGCGGCCCGGGTGCTGATCGCCGGGCGCAACCTCAAGGTGACGTCTCGCCGGAGAGCGCGCCGTAAGTCGCAAGCGTGCCGTCCTCGCGGATCAAGGCCGCACCCACCGATGGGTGTACCGAGCACAGGTTTGCGACCGCTGTCTCCTCCATCAGGAAAAATGCCGTGGAAAGCGCGTCCGCCTGGGCGGCAGTCGGCGCAAGGGCCCACGTGCGGCGCGTGCGTTCGGCGGGCCGGCCGGTGCGGGGATCGATGAGGTGGGAGCCCTTCACCGCGGTGCCGGAACCGGCCAGGGAGGCTTCGCGCAGCGGGACGGCGCGATGGTTTCCTTCCTCGCCGACTCCGACCGCCCAGCCTCCCCCGGCCGTGCCCTCGTCGCCGAGCGCCAGCACGCTGCTGCCGCCGGAATTGAGGCAGGCGGAGGAGATGCCCCACTCGCGCAGCGTGGCCGCCATCACGTCGAGCGCATAGCCCTTGCCGACCGCGCCAAGGTCGAGCCGCAGGCGGATCGCGCGCGACGTCAACGTGTGGCTTGATGGGTCCAGGGCGTAGGGCGGCAGGTCGGGGTCAAGGTCGGCGGGACGCTCCGAGGCGTAGGCGGGATCGAAAGCGCGGCCGGTCGCCAGCGCGAGGTCCGTCGCGATCAGCAGGCACTCCAGCGCGTCGGGCGAAAGTGTGACTGATCCGCCGGGTGCGAGCCGGTTGGCGCGGGAAACATAGCTCCCGTCGATGAAGCGGCTCAGCTCCTCCTCGAGACGTTCCAGTTCCGCGAACGCCGCCTGCGCGGCGTGGCGCGCGTAATCCCGCGGATGGCCGGCGACGGCGATCTCGAAGAACGTGTTCATCGCCTCGTGCTGAAAAACCGGATGCGTCACGGTCGCCTCCCGGTCCACATGCGCCAGCGGAGCCCGACCATGGCGACCGCCGGGCGCCAGAGCAGACGGCGAAAGCCGTACTTTGACTCGCCGCGCGTCCGGGCGTGGTGCCGCACCCGGCGTTCACCGACGCCGAATCCCGCCGACTTCGCGAGTGCCGGGACAAAGCTCTGCATCAGCTCCATCGGGTAGAGGGCAGACACCACCTCGCGGCGCATCACCCGCAGCTGGCAGCCCGAGTCGTGGACCCCGTCGCCGAGAAAACGTCCGCGCACCGCGTTGGCCACGCGGGACATCAGCCGCCGCAGCGTCGAGTCGTGACGGTCCGCGCGCCACCCGCAGGCAAGTTCGCAGGAACCGGATTCCACGGCCGCGAGCAGCTCGGGGATGTCGCTCGGATCATTCTGGCCGTCGCCATCCATGGTCACGATGAAATCCCCCGCCGCCGCGTGCAGTCCCGCGAGCAGGGCCACGGCCTGGCCGGAGTTGCGTTCCATCCGTAGTTCCCGGCACTGCGGCCAGCGCGCGGCGCAGGCAGCGATCTCACCCGCCGTGCCGTCGGTGCTGCCGTCGTTCACCAGGATGGCCTCGAACGGACGCCCCGTCGCGGTCAGCACGGCGACGCAGGCCTCCGTCAGCGGCAGGATATTGCCGGCCTCGTTGTAGAACGGGATGACAAGCGAGAGGGAGGGTTTCACGGCTCCGGCGTGAACACGATGAGAATGAAACCCGGACGCAAACCGAGGACGGATTCGCGGTGGGGGCGACGGAGGCGGGCGCGAACGGTGTCGGCCAAGCTGTTCGAGGCGATGGTCAAGGCGCCGTCGCAGTCCTCCGGAGGTTCCGTCCAATAACCGACGTCGGGCACGGCGCGAAGGTACCAAGGCAGGGGCCAGTACTCCTCGGATATCACCCGGATGGGTCGGCCCGGTTCGGCCTGACGCGCGGCAGTGGCGAGGACGGTGACCTTCCGGACATCCGCCGAGCTGTGAACGTAGGCCCACGGGTTACGCCAGTCGGCCGGTCGGATGAACGAGGCGCGCCAGGCTTGCTGAAGAAGTGTGGCGGTCAGGATCAGCCCGAAGGCTGCGGCGACGGGCCGCCCGGTGTGCAAACGGGAGATCGCCCCGAGGGCGACCGCCGCTAGGAGGGCCAGCGGGGCCACCAGATGAACGGTGTGCCAAGGCGTTTTGTACGGGAGCGCGGAGAACAACGCCGCCACGAACAGGGCGTACAGGCTGAGGGCGCGCGGAACCGGGTCGCGACGGGTGAAGGCGACGATCATGCCGGCGAGGGCGAGCGCGGTGAAAGGAGCCTGGTGCCACACGATCCCGTGTTCCCGCTGCCATCCGAAGAGACGCACGTAATAATCCCACGGCTTCTCGTGACCGGTTGGCGGAGCGGAAGGTCCGAGGAGTCGTTCCGCGGCGTGAAGGTAGGCTGCGAGGGCGTCGCGCAGGCCGGCAAGGTTGGTCCCGAAGGAAGAGTAAAGCAGCGCCGCGATCAGCAGGGCGGCGCCCGCCGCCGCCGCGAGGTCACGACCGGGGCGGCGGGTGGCGGGTCGCAGGCCGGCGATCCGCGCGGCTAACCAAGCGCACACCAGGAAGAGGGGCGCGCTTGCCTTGGTCGCCTGCATCAGCCCGGCGGCGACCCCGGCGGCGATCGCCCAGCGGGTCAGACCGGAGCGCCACCACGAACGCGCGGCGACGAGGCATGCCAGCGTGAACGCCGCGAGCAACGTTTCCTGGATGAAATAGCGGCTGTAATACAGCGCCGGCGGAGACACCGCGACAAATGTCGCCGCCGCCAACGCCGGCCAGCGGGCCGCGCGCCCCGGATCACGGCCGGGGACCGAGGTGCCCAGGAGCGCGGTGAAAAGCACGGCCAGCACCCCGGCGACAGCGGGCACGAATCGCACGGTGGTCTCCGAGAGGGCGGGCAGGCTGGTTTCTCCGCGGAGGAGGGCGGTTATGGCCGCGGCGTAGTAGAGCGTCGGACCGTGATGGTCGCGGGGATCGAAGACGTACCGGCCCGCGTCGAGCAACTCGCCGGTCTTCACAGCCTGATTCGCCTCGTCGGCGTGCATCGGACGGCGGCCGAGTTCGTGCAAGCGCAGCCACAGCGCCGCCGCCAGCAGGGTGGCGAGGGTCAGCGCGCGAATCAGGCGAGGGGGCACGTGCGATCACTGCCGCAACCCTTCAGGTTTGTCACCTCGAACCCGTGTCCGGCGGTGTGGCTAGCGTGTGGTCAGGGCAACTCGTAGGCCTCGCCCAGCACGGTCCCGGAGGTGCTGCCCTTGGCGGCGACCTGGAAGGTGTAATTGCCGGGTGGCAACTGCACGACGAGCGCGGCGTCGGCGGAGCTTTCCGGAAGTGCGAACGCCTGCACGGACGCCGCGGCGGCGGCCAGCTCGCTCGTCCAATGGCTCGAGCTCCAGTCGTCATTGCGGGCGACGACCGCTTCACCGCGAAACACCGTGAGTTGCGGGTCGGCCAGGGCGGTGGATACGCCGAAGGGCGCGAGTCCCGGGCCAATGCCGCGCAGCAGGAACCAGCGCGGGGCGCCGGCGCCGACGGACAGCCCGAGGGTGAGCGGGGCGCCCGGGGAGACGGTGCCCCTGGTGGAAAGATTTACGAGGCGCGAGCCGTCGCCGCCCGCGTCGTACAATTCGACCAGCGTGTTGCCGGTGGCGCCGTCGGCGCTCTCGATCTGCGCGGTGTAGCTGCCGGGTGGGAGCTCGGCCAGCACGGCGGCGTCGGCGCTGCCGGGTTGCAGCGGGAAGGCGCCCACGCGTCCGAACGCGGACCCCAGCGTGGTCTGCCAGTTGTCGTTGCGGCCGACCTCCGCGCCGGTCGAGGCGCGCAGGACCATCATCGGGTCGCGCAAGGTGGAGGGTACGCCGAACTGGCCGATCCCCGGGCCCACCGCGCGCAGGAGCACCTGCTTGCGCCCCGTTCCCGCGAGCGAAAACCCGGCGATCAAACCGCCTTCCCCGGGTTGCGTGGCGTTGAGGGTGGAGAGGTTTCCCAACCGGGCGGGAACGGCGGCCGCGAGCGAGGCGGCCTCCGCCGTGAGCAGAGGCTCCGCGCGGGAAACCGAAAGCCGGATGCGGCCGCGCGCCACGGGCTGGGTGAAGTCGATGCCGATCCGCGTGGGCTTGGCCCCGCCCGGGAGATTTTCCTCGATCGTCTCAGCCCGCACGGCCACTGGGCCACCGTCGGTCTCGATCCGCACCCGCAGGCGTGCCGCGCCGGCGCCGACTTCCAGCGTCGCGGCGTCGATCGCGCGCCAGGTCGCGAAGGTCACCAGCGCGGTGCCGAACGAATCAGGGCCCGTGAACTCGAAGTCGTCGGTGATCACAAAACCCTCGCCTACGCCTCGTCGGCAGACGAACTCGCGTTCCAGCCGGCGCAGGGCGGGAACGGCGTAGCCTCCCCGCAGATCGAGCAGCAGGCGGTCGCGATCGCGGCTCCATTCCGTGGCCAGCACCCGGGCGGCGTAGTTCAGGCCCGTCGACTGCAGTTGCCCGGCGACCACCGGCACCGGGTGGCCGTAGGAATTGAGCACCCGGCTGTCGTAGCGTTTCGCGCTGAAGGTGCGTGAGGTGTAGATCTCGCTGCCCGGATCCACCAGGAGAGCCGTGGTTCCGAGGGCCACGACGAACGATCCCAGATCGTTGTGATTGTGCAGTTCGTCGTTGTGGCCGCCCTTGATGGCGCCGCCGAAGTCGTCGGCCGCGCGTGCGATCAGCACCTGCGCGCCGGGGAACCAGTGCCGTAGCTCGGGCTGCGGCGGCAGGGCCGTGCCCGCGACCGAAGGCGTCCACACCCGCGTCGCGCTGATGTAGAGCTGGTCGCGCGCGACCTCCGCCCAGGCCATCGGCGGCAGGCGGGCGGGCGCGACCGCGCCGTCCAGCAGGCGCCGAGCCAGCGGCGCGACCCAGTTCGCGGGCTGCACGGTGGTCGAGTTGTCGGAAAACGCCGGATACACCCGTGGGAGGATCGCCATACCGACCGGGTAGGCGGCGATGCGTTCCAGCTTCGGGCCAGCCACCAGCCGGACCCTTCCCTCCGTGGCCGCGGAGACCGCCTCCGCGAGCAGCACATGGTGCCCGAAGCCGTAGCTCCAGTACCCGACGCCCTCGGTGCAGTAGCCGTCGTCGGTGAAGCCGGCGACGAAGTAGGGCAGGTTGGCCTCCGCGGAGGCCACCACCTCGGCGCGGATCGCGCGGTCGCCGACCGCCGCCAGAGTGGCGCCCACGACTCCGGCGTGACAGACCGCGTTCCAGTTGCTGTTCGTGTGGACCCACCACATGCCGCCGACCGGTCCGTTGCGGATCGCCCGCAGGTAAGGGTCGGTGATGCGGCGACGGATTTCCGACTGCAGCCGTTCCAGTCGGGCCGCGCCAAGGCCTTCGCCCAGCCACCCGCCGGCCGTCGCCATGCTCCAGCCGCGCATCGCCGCGCCAAGGTCGACTTCGACCACGCGACCGGTGAAATTATTCAGCGACGCGTCATGGGCCGGCAGGGTCCAGGCCTTCTCGTCGAGGATCGCATCCACCTCGCGCTGCACCGCGGCAAGGTAGCGTCCGCGTCCGTCCAGGGACTCCGCCCACGCGAAGGTCGTCAGCCGGTCGCGTCGGCTGTTGTAAACGGCCTCATAACCAGTCCTCGAGCCGGTGCGGGAGTATTCGAGGTAGAGTGCGTCGGTGACGGCGGGCGGGGCGACATTCACCAGCCGGTCGGCCTCGGTGAGTATTTCCCGGAGCGGCACGCGCGCGGCGACGGCCGCCCACGCGGCACGGTCGGAGGCGGGCCGGCCCACCGGGGCGGGCGTGGCGGCTAGCCAGGCGGAGATCTCGTTGATCCGGGCCGTCGCGGGTTTCACGGCCGCGGTGACCGGTTCGCCGGCGGTTAGAACAATCACCGCCGCGAGTCTCGCGAGACGCGTCAGCTCGGCAGGAAGCATGAGTTGGGCTGGAACTAGGCGCAGCATCGTGGGAAGAGTAACAAGCTCGGGTGAGCAGGTCAGTGGAACGAACTGGCGACTTGGGCAAAACGCGGGCCCTGGTATGCCTTCCGGGTTTTCCCTCGCATTCCTTGAGTCCGGTCTAGGCGGTTTCCCCAAGGTGATTCCGTGGGCATGTTTGACCGGTTGCGATGCGGGAGGGGCAGGGCACACGCAACGTGCGGCCCTCGTGCCACGTCAATGAACTGACGAGCGTGGTATTGGGAACAGCCGGCACGCCGCGCTCATTCATCTCGATTAGGCGCATCAGCACGCTGCCGGCCGTGCGACCCACCTCCTCGGCGTTCACGAGAATGCCGCTCAGGCGGCGCGCGGGCCGCTCCTGATGAAAGAAGACGATCCCCGTGTGGCGTGGAACGCGCAGACCGATCCTCGTCGCGGCGGACAGCACCTCCGGTTCCTCCGTGAGAATCACATCGGGCCGCTCCCGCCGCACCCAACGGGTGAACTCACGGGAGTCCCAGCGATCCTCGGGCAGAATGAGCGGGTCGATTGGGCGCCACCGCGGGTGGCGGCGGGTCTGCGCGAGGAAGGCGCCGAGGCGGCTGTGGCGGGTACGAATGTTCTGCGGAGCGCGCAGGATCAGTCCGGGACGGCGGTAGCCGCGCCGGTCTGTTTCCTCGATGATGCGCTCGATGCCGCAGGCGTGATCGTCGACGACACGGTGCAGCACCGGGTTAGCCATGGAGTAGTCGAGGCTGACCGCCGCGAACCGTTCCCAATCGATGTCCATCGGTGGGTTTTCCACGGGCAATGGCGCCACGACAAGGCCCTGTACGTTCTGGGTCCACAGGATCTGGCTGAGGCGCCGCCCGCCGATCTGAGGGGCGAAGAGCCAGACGGGTTCGACCAGGTAACCGCGCGCGGAGCACGCGCTCTGCACGCCGGCGAAGCAGTCGGAAATGAAGCGGCTACGTCGCCACCCGTCGCGGGTGGGAAACGCGGTGAGAAAGGCCACTTTCGCCCGCAGCCTCGCGGCGGTGCGGGCCTGGCGCTGGGACATCAGCGCGGAAATGAGAGGATCCGGCCGGTAGCCCAGTCGTTCCGCGACGGCGCGCACTTTTTCCGCGGTGGCGGGAGCGATGCCCGTACCGTTGCGGAGAGCGAGGGAGACGGCGGTCTGGGAGAGACCGGCGGCACGGGCGATCTCGCGCTGGGTGACCATCGGGGTGAGGGGCAGTCAAGCGGGGCGGCTACGCCGCGCAAGCGCTCCGCCCGACGTGAAATGAAAAAAGGCGTCGCCCTGGGACGACGCCAGGGGGGTGCGCGCTCGGCGGATCCGGTTCAGAACCGGAAGTCGGTCGCGAGCCGGTAAGTGCGCTTCTCACCGAAGGTCGACCCCTCGGAGATGTAGTCGCGGTCCGTGAGGTTGCCGATGTTGAGGCGCAGGGTGAGTCCCTGCCGCCCCTTCAGCTTGATGTCCTTTGAGATCACGGCGAACAGCACCCCACCGCCGTCGCTTCGACGCTCGCGGGTGTTAAGGTTCAAGCCGGTGTCGAGCCAGGTGTCGTTACGCCAGTTGAGGCCGAGCGTCCAGCGGGTCCCGCCGAGCGGCCCCGAGCCGTCGATCTTGTAATTGGTCATCACGTTGGCGCTCTTCTCGGGCGCGCGGGGCAGTTCGTAGCCGATGAGGGCCTCGCGGCCCGGGGGCGCTCCGGTGATCTTTCCGCTGAACTGGGCGTAAAGCACGGTGAAGCTCAGCTGCTTTGAGGCCTGATACCAGGCCTCAAGCTCCAGTCCGCTCACTTCTTCGCCCGGGGTGAGGATTCCATAGGTGCGGGGGGGATTCAGGCTGAAGTCGGTGTATTGGCGGCCCACGTCCTTCCGTTCCTGCGAATAGACCACGATCGCGGTGGAAAGGCCGGTGCCGCCCCAGGTCGACTTGAGGCCGCCCTCAACGCCCTCGGCGGTGAGCGGGGCGAGGGGGTTGAAGTTGATGTCGAAAAGGAACTGAGGCTGGTAGCTCGTGCTGCGGTTGAAGAATAGCATGTGCTGCTTGCGGGCGTCGAAGACCCAGCCGATGCCGGTCTGCCATACCGTGGCCTTGCGATTATCCGCCGCGCCGGTCGTCGTGTTTGTGAGGATGCTCTTCCCGCGGGCGACGCCGCCCAGCAACTGGAGCCGGTCGTCGAAGGCTGAGAGCACTTCACTCACGCGGGTGTTGGTCCACTCGCTCAGGAAACGATTCGGACCGGATTCCAGGCGCCACAACGCCGGGTCGAGCCTGGTGTCGAGCCACTGGCCGGTGATGCCGTTGAACGGTCGGAAGTCGGCGGCGGTCGGCTGGCGGGTCACGCGCTGGCTGACGGGTTCATAGCCGAGATTCAGCGTGAAGAGGTTGTCGCGCGAGTTGGTGGAAGCGTTCCAGCCGCGCCAGACCGACGCGAAGAATATGTTCTTGTTGTATTCGTAGCCGGCGACGGTCCGGGTCTTGAAGGCGCCGAGGGTCCATTCGCCGAGCAGGTCTCCCTTGTAACCGGTGATGCGGTTGCCGTCGCGCGTGTTGGCTCCGTAGTAGGCAGTTGGGACCGTGCGGAACGGATCCCCGCCCGTGGGGACGATCTCGTTGCGATCGCGGGCGTTCTTTGAATAGACGGTGCGGAAGGTGATGTTCGGCGTGAGGCGCGAGGTGAGGTCCGCCGTCCAGTTGGTCTGTTTGTTCTGGGCTTTGGCGTAGGGGCCGAACAGCCCGCCGCGCGCGGCCCGGCCGAGGCCGCGGTTTTCCTTGTCGACGTACTCGACCGTCGACCCCGGAGGGCGCCACACGATGGGCTGGAAGGCGCCGAAGTTGGTGCGCACGTCGAGGTACTCCCATTCGAAGGAAACCTCGGTGTTCTCCAGCGGCCGGTAGAGGAGAGAGGGGTTGTAGGCGACGGCCTTGTTGCGGAAGAAATTGAACTCGCGCTCGTTGCTGGTGACCGAAGCGGGAAGACGGAAGCCGAGGGTCTTGGGCACGAGCGTGATGTCCACGTCGGTCTGGCCGCGGTAGAAAGCGTAGTTGCCGAACGCCGCCGAGGCGCTGCCTCGGGCGTCGGCGGTGGTGCGGAGGCGGGGACGTTTCGTGATGTAGTTGATGATGCCTCCGGCGTCGCTCTGGCCGTAAAGCAGCGAGTTGGGGCCGCGGATGACCTCCACGCGGTCGATGCCGGTCATGTCGTACAGTCGCCCGCCCGGCGCGAAGCCGTTGCGGCGGGGCAGGACGGTGAAGCCGCGCGAGGCGTACTGCGTGTTGTTGCCGGTGCCCTCGGAGGACGTCTGGTTCTGATTGGCTAGGCCGGCGACGAGTCGGTTGAGGCCGTCGGCGTTGAAGATGTCCAATTCCTTCATCATCTCCGCGCTCACGACCTGCAACCCCATGGGCAGCTTGTCGATCGGGCGGGCGACGAGGGTGCCGGCGGTGGCCTCGTTGATCCGGTTCCCCTCGAGGGCGGCGGTGGAGATGACGAATGGCGACAGCTCGACGATCTCATCGGCGGTAACGGGGCGCTGGGATTGCGCCACTAGCGAGGCAAGCAACGCGGCGGCGGTCAGGCCGGCGCGGAGCGGGCGGAGAGTACGGATCATAGTTAGGGTTTCGGGTTTGAGGGGGAGCTTGGTTCCGCCCCGGTGGCCGGGCTAGGCTGGGGTTACTGTTACCGATTAGGAACGTCGCGGTCCCGGGCTGGAGGCCACGACGAAGCTGGTCTCCGGCCTGTACGGAGCGGGTGATTTCCGAGAAACCCGTTGACAGGTTGTCCCGCGACCTTACCCCTCAACCCCTCATCTGTTGCAGGGTGGAGCAGCCTGGTAGCTCGTCAGGCTCATAACCTGAAGGTCGCTGGTTCAAATCCAGCCCCTGCACCCAGCTTTAAGCCCCCGTAACCATGTGGTTGCGGGGGTTTTTGGTTTTTGGCCCAGAGCTGAATTTGGCGTCACTGCCCAAAAATCGGGCCAGTGGATCGGATCAGAATCGAGACCGGTGCCGCTAATTCCTCAGGTCCGGACTCCTTGGTCTCAGGTGCAGCAGGCGTCTGAATGGCGTCCCCTGCTTGCTTTGGCCGAGGCGCATCCCGGGAGTGGCCGCCGCCAAGACAGGTCGTGAAAACCACGGTGGGGCGGTTCCCGGCCCGCCTTGAGTTAGCCGCGACACCGCCTTTGGTTTTTATTGGCATCGTGGTCTCCGTTTGCCGCAGGAGATTACTCGGTAGCTTCACTCCGGCCTGCCTCGCTATCACCTCGATTCGCCACTCGCGCCGGCGCGGAGTCTACCTGCTGAAAAACCTCCCGGTAAGGATGCTTCGGTTTGATCGAGGACGTGCCACTCCGTCTAGAAACGGCAGAACGTGGGCAGGAGTCTGTCGACCCGTCCCCGCGAATCAGGGCGGCGGCAGTGGCAAAGCGAGGAGATGAGCCTGTCTGAAGCGTGCCGGCTCGAGTGCTTTCCCAACTGGCCGAACGCAAGGGGATGGGCCATGTCCCGTAAGACTGGTCAGCCCCTCCCGCTCGCGGGTCCTCCTCGAAGGGCCCGCCCGCGCGGAGTTTTTCGCCCTGTTCCGGCCGCGGATCAGCGGGAACGGAAAATTTCGCTGGTGAGTGACTCGACGACGAGGGTGCGCAGGCCATGGCCTTTCTGTTTCACGGACTCGAGGATCTCCTCGACGACGGGATCGTCGACGGGTTCGAGGTGGCGGCCGGTTGCGTAGCTCAGAAATTGTCGGATGAGATTTCGCGTGAACGCCTCCTCGCGCTTCGTCCTCAGGGCCTGCCGGAACGCCTCGAAATCCGCGTAGGCCTCTCCCGAGCTGAACTCCCCGCTGGCGTCGACGTTCGGTGCCGGGGTGTTGCCCTTGGGCTTGGGATAGTTGACGCGCCAGCGCCCGATCGGGTCGAAGTTTTCCAACCCGAAGCCGAGCGGGTCGATCTTGCGGTGGCATTCGGCGCAGGCGGGGTCGGCGCGATGCTTGGACAGCCTTTGCCGAAGGGTGGTGGCACCCGTGACATCGGGCTCGATCGCGGGAACGATGTCGGGCGGCGGCGGTGGCTTGATCCCGAGGATGTTCTCCGAAACCCAGACGCCGCGGGTGACCGGCGAGGTTTCGACGCCGTTGGCGCTAACCGTCAGCACGCCGGCCATACCGAGGAGTCCGCCGCGCTGGCGGTTACCGGCAAGGCTGACCCGCTTGAACCCGTCCGCGATCCGCAGCGTTTCCCGCTCCGGCAGGTTGTAGAGCCGGGCGAGACGCTTGTCGGCGAAGGTGTAATCTGACTCGAGGAAATGATGCACCGGACCGTCCTCCCGCAGGAGGTGCAGCAGAAACATCCGGACCTCGGTCTTCATCGCCTCGGGGAGGTTTTCCGCGTAATACACGCGGGCGGTTTCGCGGGGAGGTGGCATCCCGCCGAGATCGCGGAGATTTAGCCACGCCTCCGGGAAGCCGTGGACAAAGCCCGCCACCTTCTCGTCGGCCAGCATCCGGTGGGCCTGGCGCCGGATTTCGCCGGGCTCCAGGAGCCGGCCGCTGCCGGCCGAGGCCAGCAGTTCGTCGTCGGGCAGCGTGCCCCACAACGCGTAGGATAGTCGCGCGGCCAAGTCGTGCGCTCCGAGGCGCGCCTCGTCCTCTTCGGTCACCTCGCTGAAATAAAGGAAGGAGGGCGAGCAAAGGATCAGCTTGACCGTGTCGAGCGCTGCCTGGCGAGGCGTCGCGCCGGCGGCGATTCCCTTGGCGTGGGACTGGCGCAGGCTGGCGCGGTCGGCGTCGTTGAGCGGCCGGCGGAATGCCCGGCCAGCGAAAGCCTCGAGTTGCGTCAACGCGGTTTCCTCGCGGAAGCCGGCGGCCCCGAACACCGCGACTTCCTCCCGCCCGCCGCCCGGCTCCGGCTGCGGCCCGTCGATCGTGATCTCGCTGATGCGGATGTGCGGCAGTTTTCCCTCCCGCAGCAGATGCGTGCGGCTGACACCGGCCTTGGCGAAACGACCCTGGAAATCGTCCTGGTAGCGTCGGTTGATCTGGAGCACGGCGGCGCGCGACTCGTGCGGGCCGTTGGGGAAGATGAAGCGCGGGGTTTGCCCCGCCTCGAGCCAAACGCGGAACCGGAGCCATCGCGGCTCTTCGTCCGCCACGGTGGCTTGTGCGAGGAGGGGCTCGATCGTCTGCGGGTAGTGGATGTGGTTCCGCGTGGCGTCACCCGGTACGATCCCGAGCAGGAAGGGCTCGGAGAGATCGATGCCGAAGATCGATGGGTCGTAGTGTGTGTCGCGGTGCATCGCCTGGGCCAGCACCGCGATGTCGTACAGCCCGGAGACCGGTACGCCTTGGAGGAAATCCTCGATGTGCCCGTAGCCGCCCTGGCGCGTGTCGGTGTTGGGCTGCTCGTAGAGGCAGAGGTAGCGGAAATCGAACGCGGCCTTGTGCGGCCCCTGCAGTTCCTCGTACTGGATAAACCGACCGGCGAAGCGCCACGATTTCGGTTCCATCGCCAGGCGTCCGAGCCGAGCCTCGACGAGGCGGTGGGCCGCCTGGAAATACTGTTCAAGCAGGAATCCGGAGGTCACGAGCGAGCGGCCGACGGTGTCGATGCGTTCGCTGGCCTTTTCCTTCGGAAAGTCGGCGGTGAGCCCGAGCGTGTCGACCCGGCGGTCGAAAAGCGTCGCGAGCGTGTTCTCATACTCGCGGTTGGACAGGCGGCGGATGACGGTGCGGGCGCCGGCGCCCGCGATCCTCCCGCGTGCGGCGGCGATCCCGCCGCGCAGTTCGCGGATCACCGCCAGCCGCTCCTCGTCGGTCGGCTGGGTTTCCTTCGCCGGGGGCATCTCGCGCAGCGTGAGCTGGTCGATGATATCCTTGGCGGTGATGAGGTCTCCCTCCGTCGCCAGCGGCCACGCCAGCGAGGAAAAATCGTGGTCGGCCTTTCTGCGGTCGGCGTCGTGGCACTTCAGGCAGTATTGGCCGACGAACCTCGACAGCACCGGATGAGCGGGACTTTCCGCGGCGTGGCCGGGGGCGACCACGAACGCCGCCGCGGTCACCAGAGTGAGGACACGTGAGAACCGTTCAACGATGGGCCTTGGCGCACAAAATCCCGGCCGTTTTGAGACTGCCTGCATTGAGGTTCGGGATACGGAGTCCACGGACGAGCAATCCGGGGGCATGGAGTTTCCGGTCATCGTGATTAGCTGTGGGGAGATGGACGCCCGCGGGCCATCCAGGTGACAGCCGGTGGCCGGGTTCTCCGCTCCTTGAGTTCGCGACGGGCTCTGCGGCGTGGAGGTGCCCCGGCGGAAAAACCACGGGGCGGGCATCGCGCTGGGGCTGGCCAAAATAATCCTCCGCCGATTCGTGGGGTTCCAACCCAATACCTGCGGTCTCAGGAAAACCGCCCGGTGCTCGTGCCGAAAGACGCCGTCTCGAGACCCATGCGTTGCGCAATGTCGACGAACAGATTGCAGAGCGGAACCTTGCCGGGGCCGGACGCGGGAAGCTGGCGGAACTCACCGTGGCGGTAGCCGCCGCCCGCGAGGATGATGGGCAGATCGGAATTCTTGTGCGTGTTGGCGTCGCCGATGCCGCTGCCGAAAAGAACGGTGGTGGAATCGAGCAGCGTGCGGTCGCCGTCGGACATGCCCGCGAGGCGGGTGAGGAATTTCGCGAAGTGGCGGATCTGGTATTCCTCCAGCGTGAGCAGATGCTTGATCGCGGCCTCGTCGTTCCCGTGGTGGGAAAGCCCGTGGTAGGACTTGTCGATGCCGAGATTCTGGGGGAGAAAGTCGCCCCCGATCTCGAGGGTGGCGATGCGCGTGGAATCCGTCTGCAGGGCGAGGGCCAACAGTTCGTAGAGCAGTGGCAGGTCTTCCACGCGGTTGCGGTTCACCGGGCGGTCGAAAGGCGCGGGCGGCTTGGGAAGGCCTTCCCAGCGCCGGCGGAGCTGCAGACGCTTCTCCACGTCGCGGACCGAGGTGAAGTACTCGTCCAGCTTGGCGCGGTCCTCCTGGTTGACCCGGCGCGAGAGCCGATTCGCGTCCTCCCGCACCGAGTCGAGGATGGACGCCTGCAGGCGGTGTTCCTCGTGACGCCGGTCGCGCCGCTCGCGGGAGTCCTCGACAAAGAGGCGGTCGAACAACTCGGCGGGGCCGGGGATCGGGGGCACCCGCACGCCTGCCTTGGTCCACGCGATCTGGCAGCCGCCGTGGATGCCGCCCTCGGAGCCGACGGTGAGCGAAGGGAAACGTGTCTGGTAGCCGATCTCATCGGCCATGAACTGATCGATCGTGACGTTGCCGGAGGGCCGGTTCTGGGCCTCGGAGTTGAGCACGCCCGAGAGGAACGAGTGCACCGCGAAGTGGCCGCCCTTCACGCCGTGATCTAGCCCGCGGAACACCGTGAGCTGGGGCCGGTTATCCGCGAGCGGGGCGAGCAGCTTGGTCGGCTCGTAGGCGCCGCCGCTGGACGCGGGGAAAAAGTGCTTGGTCTGGTATCCGAGCAGGTTGCCGATGGCGACGAAGCGGCGTGCGCCGGCGCCCGCGCCCTTGTCGGTCTGCAGCGCGGAATTGCCGCCGGCGGCCGCCGCCATCAGCGAAGGGAGTGAGGGAAGGGCGAAGGTGGCCCCGAGTGACTTGAGGATGAAACGGCGACGGTTCATGGGGAGACCTTTTCCTGATGGGGCGGGGCGGGCAGGGTGCGGGCGCCGCGGGGTGCGTCGCCGGGACGATCGAAACAGCACGCATGGAGCCGGCGAGAAAAATTCGGACGCGCCCGCGGTCATGTGCCGGATGCGTTCGCCGCGGTCGGCGCGGAGTCAGGTTTCGAGCGTGGTGCCGCAACTTACCATCGCGGAGCGCCGTGACGCTGCTCGACCCTCTCCGCCTCTCTGTTTAGGGTTCTCGCTTCGGGTTACTCGGCCCCGAGGCGGTCGCGAGGCGCGCTTTCGGCGGGTGGGATCCGGCGTGGGGAATGTGTGGCGCCCACGGGGAAATCCGTGTTCATCCGCACTTGTCCGTGGTTGAACCAAGGCGCATTTTTAACGTCCCCTTTGCCGCTCCTCCTCCCGCCATGAAAGCCCTCCTCCTCACCGCGCCTTCGCGTCTCGAGTACGTCGATTTTCCGGAGCCGAGCCCGGCGGATGACGAGGTGCTGGTGCGCGTCCACGCCTGCGGCATCTGCGGCAGTGACATCCACGGGTGGGACGGATCGACCGGTCGGCGGCAGCCCCCGTTGATCATGGGGCACGAGGCCTCCGGTGAGGTTGCCGCGACGGGCGCCCGCGTGAGCGGCTGGCGTAAGGGCGACCGGGTGACATTTGACTCCACGATCTCGTGCGGCGCCTGCCGCTTCTGCGCGACCGGGGCGGTGAACCTCTGCGAAGACCGCCGCGTCGTGGGGGTTGCGCCGAAGGAGTTTCGCCAGCACGGAGCCTTCGCCGAATACCTGGCGATTCCCGCGCGCATCCTCTACCGGTTGCCCGACTCCCTGGCTTACGATGAGGCGGCGATGGTGGAGCCGGTCTCGATCGCCGTGCATGCGGTCAAGCGCGCGCCGATCGCACCGGGCGCGACCGCCGTTGTGATCGGCAGCGGCATGATCGGCCTGTTGGTGGTCCAGGCGCTGCGCTGGGCGGGCGCCACGCGCGTGATCGCGGTTGACCTGGCGGATTCTCGGCTGGAACTCGCGCGCCGGCTCGGCGCCACGCACACGATCAACTCCGGCGTCTCCGACGCCGCCGCCGAGGTCGCACGGCTGACGGATGGCCTCGGAGCCGATCTCGCGTTCGAGGTCGTCGGCTTCGGTCCGACCCTCAACCTCGCGCTCAACGTGCTGAAACGCGGAGGGTCCTGCGTGCTGGTGGGTAATCTGTCCCCGCGCACGCCGGATTTTCCGCTGCAAGCCGTGGTGACGAAGGAACTCACCCTGCTCGGGTCCTGCGCAAGCGCCGGTGAGTATCCCCTGTGCCTTGATCTGATCTCGCGCCGCGTGATCGAAGTGAGGCCGATGATCGAGACCGTGGCGCCGCTGGCGGATGGCGCCACCTGGTTCGATCGCCTCAGCGCAAAGGACGGCGGGCGCTACATGAAGGTCATCCTTGCTCCGGGCCGACGCGGCTGAAACCCAGCCTGGGGTGTGGCGGTTGCATCCCGGGCGCTGCTGGACTTCCGCGGACCGGATACCGGCCTCTCAAGGCCGATCCAGGTTTCTCAGCAACTCGAGGGCTTTGCCGATCACGCGTTCCTCCGTGTCGTCCGAAAAGCGGCCCGGATGATTGAGGATCCGGGTGTTGGCGGAGACGCCCTCGTAACCGCCCTCGCGGATGATGCGGAGGCTGGGCAGGTAGCCGAAGACGTCGTTGCTGTAGCCGGCCACCCAGACGGCGGCGGGTCCGGCCAGCTCGCGTTTGAGCCGCAGCGAGTAGTCGACCACCGCCTCGCCGGCGAGGGCGACAAGCGTGAGGTCACCGCCGAAGCGCACGACTTGCACCGGGCACGCGAACGGCGCGGGCCGCTCGCCTCGCGCGAGGAGCGCGGACAGGCTTCTCGCTCGTTCCACGACCTCCGGCGTGTGCTGCGCGTCGGTATAGGTCGCCAGTTCCTTGGCTGGCAGCGGTTCATACCCAAGATCCGCGTGTCCCAGCGCCGCGCGCAGCGGACCGGCGACGGGGCGCGGGCGCGCCGCCAGCGCCGCGTGCACCGCGTGCGCGAGCGAGCGGCCGTGCTGGCGCGCGAGATCCTCCGGCGACTGGCCCGGGACGGTCGCGCCGCGCGGATAGGGGTTTTGGTCGCCGGCGCAGCCCGTCAGAAAAAGCGCCGCCGCGCCGGAGTAGGTTGTCTCCAGCTCCCGTTGAGCGTGACCGGCGTAATCGCCGCTCACCTTGCTCCCTCCCAGCGTCGTATTGTGGCACGCGTAGCCGAAGACCAACGCGCGGATTTTTCCATCCTCCCCGCTCACCTTCAACACCGGCACATCGTGGTCGATCGGGCCGGCGGGGTGGGGGTTGTTCGTTAAGGTGCCGTTCGCCTCGGGGCGCCGCCGGTTCATCGCGAAGCCGGCTCGGGCCTGGGCGAACTCCACGCGCGCGGGCAGGGTTTCGCGCAGGCTTTCGCCGACGATGTCCACCAACTCCTGCTTCAGCCGCGCGTGATAGGCCTGCACCGCCGCGATGTCTTCGGCTTTCGCGGCGCGGCGGAAATTCCGTTCCAGCAACATCCGGTCCGGCGCCACCTGCGGTCCGCTGTGCGTGTGCGAGGCGTTGAGCAGCAACTCGTGCGCCTTCAGGCCGAATCGGCGTTCCACCTCCGTCGCGACGTGCGCGCGGATTTCCGCGGTCACACCGATCAGGTCCATGGTCACGATCACGACACGGCCCCCTTTGCCGTCATCCAGCAGCAGGGCTTTCGCGAACAGCTCGGTGTCCACGCCGTCGGACGGCGCCGTGCGGTTCGCGTATCCGGCCAGCCAGATTGGGCCCGCCGGAGTGATCTTTCTCGCCGCCACGCCCGCCCGCCAAGGGAGCGGGGCGGGAGGGGGAGTGGCGCCGAAGGCGTGGGCCGCGAACAGGAGCGCGGCGAGCAGCCGGGACACCGGCGTCATTTCTTCAGCGGGTGCAGCTCGATTCGGCGGAAGTAGATTTCCGCGCCCTCCGACTGGAACAGCAGGCGGCCCCACGTGAAGACGCTGTCACGCGCCTCGTTCACTTTAATGCCGTTCAGGAAGAAGGTCAGGTTGCCGCCGTCCACGATTGCCTCGGCCCGGTTCCACTGGCCGATCGGCTTCTCGATGTCCTTCGGGCCGCGGTAGCCGAGCTGGTCCTTCCAGGCCGGGTCGCGGTACTGCCAGTTCACGCGGCCTCGCGGAATCTCGCGCGCCGGCGCGGCCGGATCCCAGATGAAGGTGCCCTTTGGCTCGGCGTCGCGGATATTGGCGATCAGTTTCGGAGAGATCGGGGTGTCGACCCCGCGGTCGTATCCGTTCAGGACCAGCAGGTCGCCCGTGCCGCCCTCGATGATCTGGTACTCGAGCGAACGCAGCCACGGCGAATTCAGCGCCTTCGCGTAATTCCCGTCCTCGCCCTGCCCGTGGATCAGGATGCCGGAGTCGCGAGCGCGGTCGGCGCGCGGCTTCCAAGTCAGATCCGTCCAGCGGTACTCGAGCACGAGTTTGTAGTCGGCGTAGTTGGCGGTCGTGACGAAGCCTCCCCAGTGTTGGCCGCTCACGCGGATCGCGGGCTCGCCGTCGATGCGATCGACGACCGTGAACACGCGGTCGGGATCCTGCCGCCCGAAGGTGGGCAGCCAGGTGTAGAAGTTGCTGAGATCCTTGCCGTTGAAGAGGCGGATCACCTCCTGCGGCACGATCACGTCCTTGGGTCGGCCGGAGGCGGCCGCCACCGGGGAAATGAATCCGGCGGCGAGGATAAACAGGGCGAGCAGGGTGCGAGGGAGCGGGCGGGTCATGGGGGTTGAGGTTCGGCCCGGAGCGGGTCCGGGATTTGAAGTTGAGCCGCCGCCCCTGCGCTTCAAGTTCGTTCCCGATGATTTTCGCGTCCGCCGTTGCGCGTCCTCTCGTCACCTCCGGTTGCCTGCTGCTGCTCGCGGTTTCCGCCGCCGGCGCCGGGAGGGCGAAGTCCCCGTCGACCGCCGAGTCGCTGCAGGCCTTCCGTGTCGCCCCGGGTCTGCGCGTCGAACTCGCCGCGGCCGAGCCCGAGGTCGTCGACCCCGTCGCCATCGCCTTCGATGAGCGCCGGCGTCTTTACGTGGTTGAGAACCGCGGTTACCCGGACCCGATGGACGGAAAGTCCGCCCCCGCGATCGGCCGCGTCGCGCTGCTCGAGGATCGCGACGGGGACGGGCGCCACGAGACACGCCGCGAATTCGCCACCGGGTTGTCGTACCCCAACGGCGTCCTGCCTTGGCGGGGAGGCGTCTTCGTCACCTGCGCGCCGGATATCCTGTACCTGAAGGACACCGACGGCGACGGCGTGGCCGACGTGCGCCGTGTGGTGCTCACCGGTTTCAACACGTCGCGCACCGCGCAGATCCGGGTGAGCCATCCGACGCTCGGGCTGGACGGCAAGGTCTACGTCACGAGCGGCCTCAACGGCGGCAAGGTCACTTCCCCGGAGCACCCCGGTCGCGCGGCGGTCTCGTTCACCGTGGCTGACGGGCGCTTTGACCCCGAGACGCTCGAATTCGAAAGCCTCGGCGGACGCGGGCAGTTCGGGCTCTCGTTCGATGCGTACGGCCGGCGCTTCATTTCCTCGAACCGCCACCCGGTCATGCAGGTGGTGCTGGAGCCGGCTTCGCTGCGCCGCAATCCGCACCTGGCTTTCGCCGAGTCGGTGCAAAACGTCTCCAAGGTCGAGGCCGAGGCCGTGGTCTGGCCGATCAGCCGCGCGCGCGTCACGGCCGACTTCATCCCTTCGCTGATGAGCAAGCCCCACTCCGGCACGTACACCTCGGCCAGCGGAGTCCTGATCTACGGCGGCACAGGCCTGGGCGACGGGTTCGACGGCAACGCGTTCATCTGCGAGTCCGCCCAGAATCTCGTGCAACGGCAGGTGATGCGGTCCGAGGGCGCGACTTTCCGCGCCGAGCTGGCCGCGCGCGGCAGCGAGTTCCTCGCCTCGACCGACTCGTGGTTCCGACCGGTGTCGCTTGCGAACGGTCCCGACGGCGCGCTCTACGTCGTCGACATGTGCCGGCGCGAGATCGACCACCCGGCCTACGTGCCGGAGGAGAGCCGCGGCAAACTCGATTTTGCCAGTGGCGGCGAACTCGGGCGCATCTACCGCATCGTCGCTCAAAACACGCGCGCGTCGGCGCCAGCCGAGCTTTCGAACACCGGTCTTGTTCGGGCTTTGGAATCGCCGGACTCGTGGTGGCGCGAACTCGCGCGGCGCCTGCTCATCGAGCGGGGCGCCGCGGAGACGGTTGATGCGATCGAGCGGGTTGCCGCGGAATCGCCCCGCCCCGAGGCCCGGGTGCAGGCGCTCTGGGCCCTGCAAGGAATCGGACGGCTGCGCACCGAGGTGATCGAGATCGCTTCGCGCGATGCCTCCGCGGGCGTGCGCGAACAGGCGGTCATGCTGGCCGGGCGTCGCCTGGCGGGCGAATCCCGCTTTGGTCCCATGCTGGTCCGCGCGGCGTCGGACGCCGATGCGAGGGTTCGTTTCTGCGCGGCGTTGGAATTGGGATCGTGGACGGACGAGCGCGCGGTCTCGCCGCTGGCGACGATTGCTTTGCGCGATGGAGCGGATCGTTGGACGCGCGCCGCGGTGTTCAGCGGGGTCAGCGGTCGCCTGGAAGGATTCCGCACCGCGGTGGCCGTGGGCAGAACCGGGGCTCCCGCCGCGGTCGTCGCTCCAGTGATGGAGGAGCTGGGCCGTCTGGTCGGCGCCTCTTCGCCGCTTCCGGCGGCCGGCGCCTGGCTGGCGGAGGCGAGCGCCGCGGCGCGGGCGGAAGGGTGGCGCATCCCGGCCGTTCTCGGACTGGCCGAGGGCTTGCGTGGCCGAAACGAGTTCAAGGGCAAGGCAGGCACGGGGCCGCTGTCCGCCGCGGCGGAGGCCGGGCCGGGTGTCGCGGTGTTGGAGCGTTTTCTCGCGGAGGCGGCCGCGACCGCGTCGGACGCCGCGACGCCGGTCTCGTTGCGCTCGGCCGCGATCGCCTTGCTGGGCCACGCGCCCTTCGAGCGCGGCCTCGGGGCGGTCGGGGCGTTGCTGGATCCCCGGCAGGCGACGGAATTGCAGTTGCAGGTCGTGCGCGCGCTCGAGCGCGCGGGGGATGCCCGGGGCGCGGAGATGCTGGCCGAAGCCGGCCGCTGGTCGCGCTACACGCCGCAGGTGCGCGAGGCGGTGGTGGGGGCGCTTGTTTCCAAGCCCGCCATGTCGAAGGTGCTGTTCGCGGCGATCGAGCGCGGCACGATCCGGCCCACGGACATCTCCTCCACGCGGCGCTCCCAGTTGATGAAGCACGCCAACGCCGACGTGAAGGCCGCGGCCACGCGTCTCTTCCAATCACTCGAGGGCGGCGACCGCATGGCGGTCTACCGGGACCACAAGGCGTTGCTCGCGGAGACGGCGGATGCCGCGCGGGGCGCGCCGGTTTTTGCGCGCGCCTGCTCCGCCTGCCACGCGTTCCGCGGCGCGGGCGGCAAGGTCGGTCCTGATCTCACGGGCATGCGCAACCAGCCGGCCGACGCCCTACTGCTCCACATCCTTGTGCCGAACTACGAGGTGATGCCCGCCTATCAGGCCATTACCGTCACGACGCAGGACGGCCGAGCGATCTCCGGTTGCGTGACCGCCGAAACCGACGCCAGCCTCACGCTGCGCACCGCGTCGGGCGCCGAGGAAACGGTCCTCCGCGGCTCCGTGGCCGCCACGGCCGCCGCCGGCATCTCGTTGATGCCCGACGGCCTCGAGCAGACCATGACGCGCCAGGAACTAGCCGACCTTATCTCCCACCTTAAGAGCGAGCCCGCGCAGTGACGCCGCGGGCTCGGGCGTCGGACACGGAGGGCGGAGAGAGCCCGGTTCGAGGGCGACGGAGCTGAGGGAGCATGTTCGGAAGGAAGAGCAGGCGAAGGTTCAGGTACGCGGAAAACGGAACCTCGCGCCCTTCCGCCACGAGGTCCGTCCTGAGGCGCATAGGCGGGAGTCTGCCCGCTGCAGCCGGGCCCAATGATTTGTCCCGGCGATGATTCTCGCTCGATCCACTGGGGCTCCGTGCCCAGCCGGTTTACCCGGCCAACCCTATGACCCGCTGAATCACGTTCCTGAATCGGTGCCGCGGGAGAAACCGATGGATGGCCACGGCCCCTTGTCCGTGCGAAAAATGCACGACCTGTTCGTGGCGAACGACGGCTTCGGGGGCGGGCGTGGCTTCAGCGGATCAAAGTCGCGCCTGGAATCGACGCGTCGAAGGTGGCCAGCGTCAGGCCGGCGGAGGCCGCGAGCTGCACCAGGTAGGCGTCGGAGGTGTGCGCGGGTGTCGTAGCCCAGGCGGCGAGTCGGGGCGAAGGCGCCGGTGCTATGTAGCCGCCCGCTTGTTTCCTGATCGCCGCCAGGGCTGTCTGCGCCTCGGCCAACGAGTCACCGAAGACCTGCATGGAAACACGGATAAACCCGAGCTCGACGTGGGCGCATGTCGCGCAGTTGCGGGCGCCATGCGCCGCGACCCAGTTGTGGAATCGCGCGTGGGCCGGCGCCCGACGGTGGCGCCACGCGATCAGCGCATTCACGTCGAGGAGGTATTTCACGGGAAATCGGCGAGCGCCGCGTCGATTTGTTCCTGGGAAACGTCCGGACCCGGAGTGGCATCGTAAAGCAGGCCGGAGACGGGATGACGCTTGGTGATCCGCTTGCGCCGTCGCGGCTCCGCTGAAGCCGGAAACACCACGGCCCGCAAATGCGCGGAAACGGTGCGCCGGGCCGCGCGGGCCTGTGCGCGCAGGGCCCGCGCCTCGGCGGGCGATAGCTTGAAGGTGATGGCTACCATGGTAAGACGGTATGACCGCAAAGATCAGCGGTCAAGCGGCCGGGAAATCGGTTTCAGGAATTGCGGAAGGAAGAGGAGGGTAAGGCGGAAATTATCAGGAACGCGGGAAACGGAACCTCGGTTGCGCCTGTTTCCCTTCGCTTGTAATGCCGCGAAGTGCAGCGGCTACGGGTGTTCACCCGCCGTTGACTGGGCGAAGTCGGTCTCCCGCGCATGCCGCGGCGCCACTCAAGGAGAGATACTCATTCCGCCGTGTACGCCGCTTTTCCCGGTGATCTCCGGGACCGGTTGGGCCCCCCGACGAACGTTGCCCGAAACTACGCCCCGCAGGCTTCGCGGACGGCCTGCACCATGCGGCGCTGGCGATTTTCCACGCCGGCCATGATGGCGCGGGCCTTGGCGCGGGCGGCCGCGGGGTCCTTCACGATGGTCTCGAGGCGCGACCACAGCAGCGGGCCGTCGGCCTCGTCCACCTCGAAGAACCAGTCATTCGCGCCGAAATCGCGGTACATCTGGCCCTTGCAGGTGTCGGTCGGCTGGCGGACGTAGAACGTCGGCGTGCCCTGGTGCAGGGCGATCAGAGGCGAGTGGCACTCAAGGCTGATGACGCATTGGGCCTGGGCGTAGATCGAGGCGGCTTCATCGGGCAGCCAGTAGGTGTCGCGCCAGACGACGTGGCGCTTCACATCGGACGGCAGCGGATTCACCAGCACCTCGCGCCCCATCTCGACCTGGTAGGTCATTTCCGCGCAGATCATGACCTTTTGCCCGGTGGCGCGGACGTAGGAATCGATCATCGCGCGGACCTTCGCGTGGTCGCGCTCAGTGGTGCGGTCGTTTATGGCGTCCCTGGTCTCGTCGTCCTTGGTGCGCGCCGTGTTGCGGATCTTGTAGTAGGGGGTGTAGCGCAGCCGAGGGATGACGCAGATGAATTTCCCGGGTTCGAGGCCGCGCTCTTTCAGCCATGCCAGCCCCCGGGTATCGTCGCGCAAGGGCATCCCGAGCTGGGCGTCGGGCCCGAACTCGAGGATGGGCGTCCGCACGCCCTGGGACTTCAGGTAGTCGCGAGAGATGGTATCGCGGCAGAAAAAGAAAGCCGCTTGGTCCAGGATGAAGCGTAAGTCGGCCGCGAGGTGCGTGGGCGGGAGCTTGAGCGCCCGCTCGCGCAGGCTCGCCAACGTGCCGCCTTCCGGGTCGCGGCCGGCGCCTATGCCGGAGATCGGGTCGGTGCTTACGCCGAAGACCCCGACCGGCTTCCCGGTGGCGCGGCGGAACGCCACGGCGTGATTGCTCGCCGGGAAACCCGAGCCCGAGCCGCTGAGGTAGAGATCCGTTTCGGCCCAAGCCTGGGCAAGCCGCCCGTTAGTCGGGCGTTCGTCCTTGCCGAGGCTTCCCTCGACGATCCTGAGCTGAGGGTAGGCCTTGGTGAGAAACTCTCGGGAGCCATGCCCAAGGTTGCCTGGCCACAGGGTGATCTCGACCTCCGGGAAATGCCGGTAGAGCAAGGATAGCGCCCCGGGAGTGTGGCCGATGTCGCCGATGTTCACGCTCTGCCAGGAGGAGCGAAGAAGCACGCTCGGCGCGCGTCCGGCTTTCCTGGCGGCGGCGAAAACAGCGGGGCCCAGCGAGGCGCTCGCGGCGGCGCTGGTAAGGAAGTCGCGGCGGTTCATTGGGTCGCGAGGCAAATGCCCCCTAAGCCCCGGGGCAACTTTCCCCTGAGCCGGATCAAAACAGCGGGAGGCTTGGAAATGCCCGGCCTTCCGAGCCGTGGTCAGGCGAGTGAAGGATCTTCGGAGCGCTGGGCGGCCTGGCGGTCGCAGATGAACGTATGGACCTGGTCGGCGAGCTTCGCGAGGAGCAGCAGGTCCTCGCGGCCGAACGTGTCGGTGTCCTGGAACTTCTTGTTATCGTCGAGGTAGGTCCGGGCGAACTTCACGTTGTGGTAGGTGCGGTCGTCGGCGCTGTTCTCCCAAATCGCGGCCTTCATGCGGCCGAGGCGCAGGGTTTTAACGGGGGCACTGCCGCCGCCGGTGACGGAGCCGCGCGAGGGGGGAGGATTGGAGGCGAAGCGTTGGGGGGATGTTCTCATGGGTGGTTTTGTTTTGCGCGGGCGAACATGCCGCGCGTGCGGTGCACGCCAACGGGCCGGTGTACCCGAAAACGGGTAGCCGGCGGGGTGGATTTTCCAGGCTGGGACAAGCTTTGTCTCACCCCATCACCTAGAATCTTCCCCATGAACTCCAACCGTCCCTGCTATGGCGTCCTCCGCCTTTCGTCCTCCCGTGTCCGCCAAGCCCGCCAGCTATGGGAGCCCGTCGAGATGGCGCCCCGCGCGCGCCTCCTTGCGCTCGTCCCGTTTCCGTCGCTGCCCGCCGTTTTGCGCCGCGAGCGCCGCCCTTTGGCGGCCTGAGCCAACGTCGTCGTTGGCGAAAGGTGCCGAGCCGGTTCGGCGGCCTCCGGCAGGTTGCGCTGGCGAGTCCGGCCCGTCGACGGCCTCAAAACGTGTAGGTGGCGCGCGCCGACCAGCCGTGCCGCACGCGGGGGAGCATCCAGCGGACGACCTGGCCCGGGGCCACGGCGGAGAACGGCAGGGCTTCCTCTTGGCGGAAAAGGTTCTCCACGTTAAGTTGGAGATCGAGCAGGTGGCCGCGTCGCACGCGCAGCTGTTTGCCGAGCATGGCGTTCCAGACCAGGGCCCCGCGGCCCAGAATCGGGGCGTTGCCGTTGGCGGCGTCGAATCCGATCACCGGGGCGCCCCGGTGGTTCGCCCCCAGTCCGGCGCGTCCGCCGCGCAGCGAGGCGTGCGCACCGTCTCCAAACCGGTAGCTGGTGAACGCGTTGAAAGACTCACCGGTGAATGAAAGCGGCGGCTTGCCGTCTCCCCGGTCCACCAGATCGAGCAACGACTGCACGTAATCGTAGGCGTCGTTCAGCGTCGCGGGCTGCAGGACGAAATCGCGGGCCGGCGTGTTGTCGCGGGCGCGGACGAAGGTCGCGACCGTGGCGCGGGTGCTGTCGAGGGGAGTGGCGTTGCCGTCCCACGCGGCGCGGTTGTCGGCGAGGAGTCCGCGCATGCTCGGGGCGAGGTCGGTGAAGACCAGGCGCGGACGCGAATAGTTCACGGAGATATTCCAACCGGCGGCCAGGCGGCCGGTGAGTTCCAGTTCGGTGCCCCGCCCGTCGGCGGTGACGGTCTCGCGATACTTTGACTGGCCGACCTGCGTGATGCCGAGGTCCCGCATCTTCGCGGGCAGCGGCCGGTTCAGGCGGATCAGAGTGGTGAGGACATCGTTGACCACCGGGACGCCCTGACCACGGACGGTGTTGCTGGTGACGTCGTGGAACTGATCGTAGCCGCGGTTCCGGTACGTACTCAGGCTGGCGTAAAGGCGCCCACCTAGGAGGTTGAGGCGGATCGCGTAGTCGCGGCCCTGTCCCCGGCTGGGCACGAGCAGACGGTCATAGATGTCGGTGAAATTACTTTGGGGGAAAACGCTCTGGGATTGGTTGTAGGCGAGGGCGAGCCAAGGGAGGGGTGTCACCACCGCGCCGGCGGTGCGCGTGGCACCGGAGTAGGCGGCGACGGTGGCAGGATCGAAAAGGTACGGTCGGGTGAGCCAGAGATTGGTGGAGTTCGGTATCCTTTCTCCGCCGAGGGAAGCATTGTTGTTCTCGATCCGCTCCCGGCGATAGCCGGCGGTGAGCACGATGCGGTCGCGACTGAAACGGCTTTGGGCGGCGAGCATCAGGCTGCGGCTCACGGTCTGGTTCCAAGGGTAGGAATTGTTCCAAAGGAACCGCGCTTTCATGCCAGGGCCGTCGGGAATCGGATTCGCCCAAGGGTCGAGCGCGCCGCGCTGGCCGCCGGGACGCGTGAAATCGAGGTAGGTTCGCCGCAGGATGATGTTGGTGGCCGAGTCGATCGGCTGGGCGTTGCCGGGCGCCGAGTTGTACTCGGCGACGACGCCGTTGCCGAAGAGGTTGTCGTTGTGCTGCCACGAGGCCGCCGCGCTGTGGCGGCCGAACCAGGGATGTCGCCGCGTCAGATCCAGCTCCGTTCCGAGCGTCGCGCGGAACGACTCGCTGCGCTGGTCGAACAGCTGCTGCACCGCCTGGCTCTGGACGTAGGGCAGGCCGGCAAACGGATTCGCGCGCGCGATGTCGGGGAGCAGCGTGCCGGGGAGCCGACCCGCGGCGATGACGGAATCGCCGTCGGCGAAGTACGCGCCGGGCAGGACCGGGTTCGGGTCGCCGATGGCGTTGGCGGAGGGCTGGGTGAACCCGCGGGTGTAGTGCGTGCGGTTGTAGCCGAGCTCGAGGTTGAACGGGCCGACGCGCTGATCCACGAACAGGGACCAGAGGGTGTAGCGGAAATTGGCGTCGCGCCCCGGACCGGACAGGTAGGCATGTGCGGGGAGGACTCGCCCGTAGAACGGATCGTCAACCGTGCCGCCCGACGGGGCAGCCGCGCCGCTGATGGTTTCCCAGAAGCCCGTCGGCTGGGAACCGGGCAGGTCGGGCCGCATGTCCGCTCCGGTGGTGGAAAGGCGGAAGGGGCGGTCGCGGACCTGCGGCGCGTAGATGACCTGCAGGGTATTGGCGGACCGCAGGAGCGACGGGGCGGGGTTGGTCGCCGGCAGCAGCGGGTTGGCGGCCAGCGGCGCTCCGGCCAAGGCCCAACGCGAGTAGCCGAAGTCCGCGTGGGGGAAGTTTCCTCCCATTACCTGGTCGCGCCGCAGATGTTCGACCGCCGCCCGGACCTGGGTTGACGGGCGCGGCTGCCAGGTGCTGGCGAGGGCGACGCCACTCTGGCGCAATCCTTCAAACTCAAACCAGCCACCCCGTTCCTCCCGGACGGCGTTGGTGCGCAACGCGAGCCGGTCGCGGAGCAGAGGGAGAGCCAGGTCGAATTCGCTGCGGCGCTTCGCGTTGTCGCCCAGCGTGACGGTCGCGGTCTGGCGGCGCGCGTTCAACACCGCCCGCTTCGAGGTCAGATTCATCGCCCCTCCGGGCCGGCCCGCGCCGAAAAGGATGGAGTTGGGACCCCGGCTCACGTCCGCGCGGTCGACGTTGAACCGGTCCGAGGCGAGGATGCCGCGGCCCTCGACCATGTTGGGCAAGTAGTCGCGGGAGATGACAGACTCCGTGAAACCGCGCACCGTCGCGCGCACGTCGAAGGCCTGCTGCACGCCACCGCTCGGATCGCTGCGCTCGTGTTCCGAGTTCAGGGCGTACTTCAGCATGTCCATCACGTTCTCCGCCCCGATGTCGTCGAGGAACTCTTTGGTCAGGACCGAGACCGCGGCCGGCGTGTGAAGCAGGCTGGCGTTCATCCGGGTGCCCGAAAGCGTGTTCGCGGCGCGATAGCCTTCGTCGCCTTCCGTCGAGACGATGAAAGGGGAGAGGTTGACCACCTCGGGGGAAGGAACCGCGGCGAAGCCCGCGATCTTCAAATTTGCGATGAGGAAGGCCGCCGCTGCGCAGCGGCAAAGGGGGTTGGCTTGCATGGGGCAGTTCGAGGCAAGCCCCTCGGTGTGCGCGTGGTCAAGGGGGCACTGCGCCGGCCGTCACCGGTTGCCGCGGTGGAATCCGATCTTGCGGTCGTGTCCGGGTCCGTCCGGCGCCGTCAGTCGTCGGATCGCCTCGATCAGAGCTGCGAGCTGCCGGTCGTGGGTGCCTACGCGGGCGTCAAGTTCCGACAGTTTCGCCGCGAGCGCCCGATGATCTACCAGTATTCTCCGCAGGTGCACGAATGCGCGGACGACGTGGACGCTCATCGCAACCGCCTCTGGCGACCGTAGTACTTGCGCTGCCATGAGTGCGCCGTGTGCCGAAAACGCGAAAGGAAGGTGTCGTTTGCCTCCGTGGCCCTGACTTGAGGTCGCACTTTGCGTCCTCAAGTTTGCCACTTCCCCGGGGCTAAGCTGAAAACAAAAGTCCGCAGGAAATCTGCCGGAATTACGCCTCACCTGCTCGTTCAGCCGCTTCGTCGGCACGCCGTACAGCGAAGCGAGATCGCGATCCAGCAGCACCCGCTGCCCGCGCAGCACGAGGATGCGGGTTTGGATCGCAAAGGCGGGAGCGGCTGATTCGGTTGTCATGCGATCATCGATTCGCACGGTCGCGTGCGCCGGCGAGCGCGGCGTGACCCGGAATTCGGGGTGAGTGACGTGAGGCCTCTTTGAAGAATCGCGGGCGAGGAATCTCGGGCTCATTGCGTGCGGGAGGTGTCGGATGTCTCGCCCTGCCTGCGCCGTCTTGCAGGTCGGGTATAAACTCGGGAAGGTTTCGCGGTGCTTTCCACGGTCATCCTCCGAGCTGTGCGCCGGCGCCTGATGCGGATCGTTTTTTCGTGCGCGCTGATGGCCATCGCGGCTGCGGCCGCGGAACCCGTGCCGTCGGAGTGGATGGTGGACGGTGTGCGGCGCGAAGCGTTGGGGTATTTTCCCGCCAGCGTCGGGGAGCCGGCCCCGCTGGTGTTCGTCTTTCACGGCCACGGAGGCACGGCGCGCAATGCGGCGCGGACGTTCGGCATCCATACGCATTGGCCGGAGGCGGTGGTCGTGTACCCGCAAGGGCTGAACACGCCGGGTCGGCTCACGGATCCGGAGGGACGTGAACCCGGCTGGCAACACGGCCCCGGCGAACAGGGGGACCGCGATCTGAAGTTCTTCGACGCGATGCTGGACCGACTCCGGCGGGAGCGTGCGATCGACGACGCGCGGGTCTACGCCACCGGACACTCCAACGGCGGAGGGTTCACCTACCTGCTCTGGTCGCAGCGCGGTGACGCGCTGGCGGCGGTCGCTCCTTCGGCGGCGGTGGCCCGTGCGGCGCGCGGGGGGCTTTCGCCGAAACCGGTCATGCATCTCGCCGGCCGGCGAGACGAGTTGGTGGAGTTCACCTGGCAGGAGGAGACGATCCGTACTCTGCGGCGGCTGAACGGCACGGCGGAAGGAACGCCTTGGGCGCCGGACTGCACGCGTTATCCTTCGGAACGCGGCACTCCCGTCGTGACCTTCATCCACGAGGGCGCGCACGGATTCTCCCGGGAGGCGCCGCCGCTGATCGTGCGTTTCTTCCGCGAGCATCCGCGGAAATGAACCCGCCCGCCGTTCGCGTTAGGGCGGGTCAGTTCTCCGGCACGTAATCGAGGTACGGACCGAGCCAGCGTTCCGTCTCGGCGACACCACGGCCGCGGCGCGTGGCGTGGTCGTCGATCTGATCGCGGCCGATTTTTCCCACAGCGAAATACTTCGCCTCGCCGTGGTTGAGATAGAACCCGCTCACGCTGCTCGCGGGGTGCATCGCGCAGCTTTCGGTGAGGGTTATGCCGGTCGCCGCCGTCGCCCCGAGCAGGTCGAAGAGGACCGGCTTGTCGGTGTGGTCCGGGCACGCCGGGTAACCGGGGGCGGGGCGGATTCCGCGGTACTTCTCGCGGATGATGTCGGCCATCGGCAGCGCCTCGGAGCGGCCGTAGCCGCAGAGGTCGCGCGCGCGTTTGTGCATCAGTTCGGCCAGGGCCTCGGCGAGGCGGTCACCTAGCGCCTGGGCCATGATCGCGGAGTAGTCGTCGTGCGCGGCTTTGAACTCGGCGGCGAGCGTCTCGACCCCATGGCCCGCCGTGACCGCGAATCCGCCGAGATAATCGAGGCGGCCCGAGTCACGCGGCGCGACGAAGTCGGCGAGGCAGTGGTTGAACTGCCCGGCCGGCTTCTCGTGCTGCTGGCGCAGGCAGGCGAAGCTCGCGAGAATGCGGCCGCGGCCGGGGTCGGCGTAAACCTCGATGCTGTCGCCCACGGAATTGGCCGGCCAGAACCCGAGCACCGCCTTTGCGGTGAAGCGGCGCTCCTTGATGATCCGCGCCAGCATCCGGCGCGCGTCGTCGTACAGCCGCGTGGCCTCGGCGCCGATGACCTCGTCACGCAGCAGGTCGGGGAAACGACCGTGGAGTTCCCACGCGCTGAAGAACGGACCCCAGTCGATGTACGGCTCGATCTCCTCGAGCGGCACGGGGTCGAACGCGCGGGGGCCGGTGAACTCGGGGGCGGGAATGTCGGCCGCCGCCCAATCGAAGGTTTGCCTCCGGGCGCGGGCCTCCGCCAGCGGGAGCAGGTTGCGGCGCGCTCCGCGGGCCGCGAACTCCTCGCGGTGCCGGTCCTGCCGTGTACGCACGTCGGCGAGGTAGGCGGGTTTCTGCTCCGGGGAGAGAAGCGCGCTCACCACGTTGACCACCCGCGAGGCGTCGAGCACGTGCACCACGCCCGGCGCGTAGTCGGGCGCGATTTTGACGGCGGTGTGCGCCGCGCTGGTCGTCGCCCCGCCGATGAGTAGGGGAACGGAAAATCCCTGGCGCGTCATCTCCCGCGCGACGTGCACCATCTCGTCGAGCGAGGGCGTGATGAGGCCGGAGAGTCCGATGACGTCCGCCTGCCGCTCGCGCGCGGCCGCGAGGATCTTTTCGGCCGGCACCATCACACCGAGGTCAGTGACGTCGTAATTGTTACAGGCGAGCACGACGCCGACGATGTTCTTGCCGATGTCGTGGACGTCCCCCTTCACGGTCGCGAGCAGCACGCGGCCGTTGGCCCGGGTCGCGGCGCCGGTGGCGGCGAGGCGGCGCTTTTCCTCCTCCATGAAAGGCGTGAGGTAGGCGACGGCCTTCTTCATCACGCGGGCCGACTTCACGACCTGCGGGAGAAACATTTTCCCGGCGCCGAACAGGTCGCCGACGACGCGCATGCCGTCCATCAGCGGCCCCTCGATGATGTCGAGCGGCCGCGGGTACTTGGCGCGGGCTTCCTCGGTGTCGGCATCGACGAACGCGTCGATACCCTTCACGAGCGCGTGCTTGAGACGTTCCTCGACGGGCGCCTGCCGCCAGGCCTCGGCGGCGGGGATGGCGGCGCGCGCGGCGTTCCCTTCGCCGCCGGCGGCCTTCAGTTGTTCCGCGAAAGAGACGAGTCGCTCGGTGGCGTCGGGCCGGCGGTTGAGGAGCACGTCCTCGACGCGTTCCAGCAGGTCGGCGGGAATCTCCTCGTAGACGCCGAGCATGCCGGCGTTGACGATCGCCATGTCGAGGCCGGCGCGGATCCCGTGGTAGAGGAACGCGGTGTGCATCGCCTCGCGCACCGGGTTGTTGCCACGGAAGGAGAACGAGACGTTGGAAACGCCGCCGCTCACGCGCGCGCCCGGCAGCGTATCCTTGATGATCCGCGTGGCTTCGAAGAAATCGACGGCGTAGTTGTTGTGCTCCTCGATGCCGGTGGCGACGGTGAGGATGTTCGGGTCGAAGATGATGTCCTCGGCCGGAAACGCGGCGCGCTCCGTGAGCAGCCGGTAGGCGCGGGTGCAGATGCGCACCTTTTCGTCCCGGGTGGCGGCCTGGCCTTGCTCGTCGAACGCCATGACCACCGCGGCGGCACCGTAACGGCGGATGAGGCCCGCGCGGCGCAGGAACTCCTCCTCGCCGTCCTTCAGCGAGACCGAGTTCACGATGCCCTTGCCCTGCAGGCATTGGAGACCCTTCTCAAGGACCGACCACTTCGAGGAGTCGATCATCACGGGCACGCGCGCGATCTCGGGCTCCGACGCGATGAGGTTGAGGAAACGCGTCATCGTCGCCTCGCCGTCGATGAGGGCTTCGTCGACGTTGATGTCGATGATGTTGGCGCCGCTCTCGACCTGCTGGCGGGCGATGGCGACCGACCCCTCCCAGTCGCCGGCCTTGATCGCCTTCGCGAACTTGGGCGAGCCGGTGATGTTCGTCCTTTCCCCGATGACGAGGAAAGTGGAACCGGAGGGGCGGGTCGCGGACGTCACGGCGATCAGGCGAGGGCGAGCGGCTCGAGGCCGCTCAGGCGGAGGGCGCGCAACGCTTGCGGGACCTGGCGCGGGGCGCGATTGCGCACGGCCTGCGCGATCGCGGCGATGTGCGGCGGCGTCGAGCCGCAGCAGCCGCCGACGAGGTTGAGCCAGCCGCGCGCGGCGAAATCGCCGAGCACGCGCGCCATGTCGGCGGGGGTTTCGTCGTAACCGCCAAACGCATTCGGGAGACCGGCGTTGGGGTAGCAGGAGACGTAACACTGCGCGATGCCTGACAGTTCCTCGACGTAGGGGCGCATCGCTTCACCGCCGAGCGCGCAGTTGATCCCGACCGAGAACGGCCGCGCGTGCGCGATGCTGGTGTAAAATGCCGCGATGGTCTGGCCCGAGAGCGTGCGACCCGAGGCATCGGTGATGGTCACGCTCACCATCACGGGCACGCGGGCGGACTCGCCGCGGCGCGCAAAGACCTCCTCGACCGCGAACAGCGCGGCCTTGGCGTTAAGGGTGTCGAAGATCGTTTCGACCAGCAGGGCGTCGACGCCGCCGTCGAGCAGGGCCTCGATCTGCTCGGTGTACGCGGACACGACCTGGTCCCAGGTGACGGCTCGGAAATCGGGCCGGTTGACGTCGGGCGAAAGCGAAAGCGTGCGGTTGAGCGGTCCGATCGCACCCGCGACGAAGCAGAGGCGGCCCGGCGCGGCTTTTTCCGCGGCGCTCGCCGCGCGGCGCGCGCAGGCGACCGCGGCGAGGTTGATCTCCCGCACGAGCGGCTCGCAGCGGTAATCCGCCATCGCGATCGACGTGGAGCTGAAGGTGTTGGTCTCGACGATGTCGGCGCCGGCGGCGAAGTAGTCGGCGTGGATGCGCTCGATCACGTCGGGGCGCGTGAGGCAAAGCAGGTCGTTGTTGCCCTTGAGGTCGTGCGGGTGGTCGGCGAAGCGGGTGCCGCGAAAGTCGACCTCGGTGAGGCTGTACGTCTGGATCATCGATCCCATCGCGCCGTCGAGCACGACGATGCGCGCGGCGAAAATTCGCCGGAAAGCGTCCGCGCGTTCGGCGGCGTCCTTTGAGGCGGTCTGCGGCGCTTGGGACATGCCGGGCAGGTTGGGCCGGGGGAAGGCGCTGGCAAGCTTCATATCGACGCATCGCGATGCGTTGATGCGTGCTTTAGTAAATGGGCTTGCGCTGGTTCCGTGTGCGGCGTGGGGTTCGCCCTCCGGTTCTTTTTCATTCTCGGGTGTCAGGGAAGGCCGTGCAAGCCGGCCACAGTCGCGCTGCGGTTACGCGTCACAAACCCCCAGCGGGTCCCGACGGAGGGGCTCGCGCAAAGTCAGTCTCAGGTCTTGGCCGGAGGCGAAGGCGAGGGGCGAGGTGCACGGGCGGGGAAGGACGCCATCGGCGTCCGGCCCGTCCGTGCGGATATGCGGAGTCCGAACATCTGCCCCGGAAATTGCCCTCACTCCCGCGGTCGCGCCTTCGGGCGTCCGCGGGCCCTTCATCGCATCCATGAAGCGTGAGAGCGGCCCCTTCGTCCCGTGGCGGTCGGTCCTGCTCTTGGCTCCGTTTCCAACCTCCGCCTCCATGTCTGTTTTACGGCCGCGAGCCTGGCTCGCCGGTGTCAGCATTCTTTTTCCGGCCACCCTCCGGGCTCAAACAGTCGCGTCCTCCGCGGCCGTCCCCTTGCCGGCCGTTGTCACCACCGCGACGCGCACCGCCGCCGATCCGCGCACGCTCGGCACCTTTGTTGCTTTGATCACCGCGGAGGAACTCGCCCGCCGGCAAACGACTTCGCTGGCTGCGGCGCTAGGCGCGGTCGCGGCGCAGCCGACCGCGACGTCCGGAGCGACGGGTATGACGACCTCGCTCTTTTTGCGCGGGGCCAATTCCAACCAGACGCTCTTCCTCGTCGACGGCCTGCGCATCAACGAACCCAACACCGACTACGCCGTCTTCCTCGGCGGCGCGTGCGTGGGGGCGTGCGACAGCCTCGAGATTTCTCATGGGCCGCAGAGCACGTTGTACGGCGGCGAGGCGATCGGCGGTGTGGTGGCTTTGCGCGCGCGGCGCGGGGTGGGCGCTCCCTCGGGCCGCATCGCCGTGGAGGCGGGCAGCTTTGGCACGCGGCAGGCGGCGTTGGCCGCGCAGGGAGAGTCGGGGGCCGACGCCTGGAGTCTCTCGCTGCAGGGCGGTGCGACCGACAACGAGCGGCCTAATAATCGCTTCGAGTCGGTCAACGCCGTCGCGCGCGTTGACCGCCGCCTCAATCCGCGTGTCGTGGTCGGCGCAACGGCGCGCTGGTTCCATGGTGCTTACGGTTCGCCCGGCGACCGGTTTGTGAACGATCCCGACAACACGGAACGCGAGGACAACCTGCTCGCGACGGCGTTCGCGGACCTGACGTTCTCACGGGAGTGGAACGCCCGCGCGCTGGTGGGCGCGCAGGAACGGCGTTTCGTCGCGGAGAGCCCGCGGACGGGACGGCCCACGGCGTTCACCGTGGTGAAGAACCGCCGGGCCGTGGCCGATGTGCAGACGACCTGGTCGGGTTGGGAGCGGCACCGCGTGACCGCCGGTGCGACGGGTGAGGGGAACCGAACGATCAACACCGGATTCGGCGCGATCGACCGCCGGCAGCGGTTGTTCGCGCTTTTTGCGCAGGATGAATTTTCGCCGCGGGACGACGTTTTTTTGACGGCGGGTCTGCGCAATGACGACTTCGACAGTTTCGGCCGCGCCACGACGGGCCGCGCGACCGCGGCGTGGCTGATGTCGGGCGGAAGGCTGAAACTCCGCGCGAGCCACGGCACCGCCTTCCGCTCACCGAGTTTCCTCGATTTGTACGGACGCAGCGCCTTCTACACCGGTAATCCGGCGCTGCGGCCCGAGCGCGCGGCTGGATGGGACGCCGGCTTCGACCTTCTCGCCGACCGCGGCGGGCGCGTGAGTGTGACCTGGCACGAGACGCGACTACGCGACCTCATCGCGGCGACGCCGGACTTTCGTAGCGTGCAGAACATCCAGCGGGCGCGAACGCGCGGACTGGAGTTTTCCGGCGTCGTGCCGGTGGCGACGGCCGAGGTGCGCTGGAGCTACGGTTACCTTGAGGCGGAGAATCTCACCACCAATCGCCGCCTCCTGCGCCGCCCGCGGCATCGCGGCGGTCTGGATGTGTGGCGCGCGTGGACCGGCGGTTTCGGCCTAGGGGCGGGTTGGGCGGTAACGGCCGCCCGCGAGGACGTCGACGCGCGCACCTTCCGCACGATCGACGGCGAGGATTTCGGCGTCTTACGGGTGTATGGTGAGTACCGGCTGAACCCGCGCCTCTTGCTGAAAGGCCGCGTGGAAAATCTCCTCGGTGAGAGTTACGAGGAAGTGAACGGCTACCCGGCGCCCGGCCAAACTGTGTTCGGCGCGCTGGAGTGGCGGTTTTGACGCCGGCGCCCTCCCCAAAAGGGGTCAGGGCGTTGGGCGTTTTTTGGCGGTCGCGGCAGGGAGTACTCAAACAATCAACGCCCTGACCCCTTTGGGTTGGAACCTCGCGGATCCCGCGATGGAGGCGGACGACCACGGGGCGAGTGAGGGTAACGACGAAACACACCTAGGACCCGAAACCGAGCGGGGCGGCCTGCAGAACACTCGAACTGCACGGATGATGGAAAACTAAGCCTGAGACGCAGGCGGTGTAGCCGCGGCTGCAGCCGCGGATGACCCGGAAGCTGGTGCCGAAAGAGCATGGCGAATTTTCGGTAGCACTTCCCCAAAAGGGGTCAGGGCGTTGGGCGTTTTTTGGCGGCCACGGCAGGGGGAACTCAAACAATCAACGCCCTGACCCCTTTGGGTTGGAACCATCCCGGCTGCGGTGGCGGGTTATTCCAGCGCGGCTTCGAGCAGGCGGGTGGCGGTGCGGAGGACCTCGATGCGGGCGAAGCGTTTGTCGTCGGCGGGGACCAGCTGCCACGGGGCGTGCGGGGTGTCGGTGAGGGCGAGCATGTCGCCTACCGCGGCCTCGTAAGCGGGGCGTTTGCGGCGGTTGCGCCAGTCCTCGTCGTTCAGCTTGTGCTGTTTGTGCGGCGTGCTTTCGCGTTCCTGGAAACGGCTGAGCTGCACCTCGTGCGAAACGTGGAGCCAGTACTTGATGACCACCGTGCCGTGCTCGGTGAGCTGGCGCTCGAAGTCGTTGATTTCGCCGTAGGCCCGCCGCCACTCGTCGGCGCGGCAGAAACCTTCGACACGCTCCACCAGCACGCGACCGTACCAGGAGCGGTCGAACACCGTCACACGTCCGTCGCGCGGCACCTCGCGCCAGAACCGCCACAAGTAATGGGCGTGCTTCTCCTCGTCGGTCGGCTTGGCGACCGAGACCACGCGGTAATCGCGCGGGTCGATGGCGCTCGTGAGCCGGCGGATCGCGCCGCCCTTGCCGGCGGCGTCCCAGCCCTCGAAGACGAGCACGACCGACTTGCCCGCCGCGAGCACCCCGCGGACCGAGGCGCTCAGGCGCCCGAGCCATTTTTCCCGCAAGGCGGTGTAGTCGTGCTCCGACATTTCCTGGTCGAGGCGCAACGCGCGGAGGCGCCGCAGGCCCGACGGCCGCAACGGCTTGGGGTCGGTCGGCGGCTTGGGCGGGGAGAGCCGGGTGGCCTTCCGTTGCTGCTCACGGAACCGGCGGACGAGCAGCCGGGCGACGGCGAGGTCCCGCGCACGCTCGTCGCCGGCCTCGATGGTGGTCCACGGCGCGCCGTGGCGGCTGGTGCGCTGGCGGATAAGCCGCGCGGTCTCCGCCAGCCGGTCGTAGATCAAGTGATGCTGCCAGTCCTCCTCCGTGACGCGCCACGCGGTCGAGGGGTCGGCCCAAAGCGTGCGGAGCCGGCGGCCCTGTGCCTTCCGCGAAAGGTGCAGCCACACCTTGATGATCAGCGTACCGCCGTCGCCCAGCAGTTTCTCGAAGCGCCGGATACGTTCGGCCTCCTCCAGCAGGTGGCGCCGCGCCCGCTTGTTGCGGGCCTCCTCGCGCAGGGTCTCGGTGTACCATGAGCCCGTGTAGAGGCCGATGCGTCCCATCGCCGGCAGGTCGCGCCAGAACCGCCACGGCGCCGGGTGCGCGCGCTCCTCCTCGGTGGGCGGATGGAAAGAGAAGGTGTCGACGCCGCGCGGATCCAGCCACTCCGCCAGCGTGTGCAGCAATTCGCCGCGTCCGGAGCCCTCCGGGCCGGCGAGGATGAGCAGCACCTTGAAAGGGGCCTGCTTCAGCTGCAGCTGGAGCTCGATCAACTCCCGCCGCAGCCGGCGCGCCTCGTTCAGGTACGCGCGCTTCGTGATCCTCTCCGTGGCCATGCGCGCGAGCGTGCGGCCCGCGGGTCACTTGTCCAGCCGGCGGCCGGGGGATTCAGGCGCCGCATGTGACGGACACGTTACATTGTTGACGCGGCGGCCCGGGGCGGGCGACGCGCCTTGCTTTCGACCCCCGCGGAAGTACCCGTAGAACGGCTCCCGGGAGCCCGTGATGTCCAAACCTTCCGAAACCCAGGCCGAAAAACTCATCCGCCGCGTGCGGCAGGAGCTGATCGACGACTACGATGAGGAGCTGGAGATGGAGCGGGAGGATTGGGACATGACCGGCGCGGGCGGGCCCAAGCGGCCCGCGGGACCCGAGGCCTCGCGGACCGCGCGCAACCGCTATTTCCGGGAACTCTTCCGGCTGCAGGGAGAGCTGGTGAAGATGCATGACTGGATCGTGGCGAACGGGCACCGCATGGTGATTCTTTTCGAGGGGCGGGACGCGGCGGGAAAGGGTGGTGTCATCAAGCGCATCACGCAGCACCTCAACCCCCGGGTGGCCCGGGTGGCGGCGCTTCCGGCGCCCTCCAATCGCGAGCGCACGCAATGGTATTTCCAGCGCTACGTCGCGCATCTGCCAGCTGCCGGCGAGATGGTGCTGTTCGACCGCAGCTGGTACAACCGCGCCGGAGTCGAGCGGGTCATGGGTTTCTGCTCCGAGGGGGAGTACGAGGAGTTCTTCCGCACCGCGCCGGAGTTCGAGAAGATGCTGGTGCGTTCGGGCATCCAGCTCATCAAGTACTGGTTCTCGATTTCCGACGAGGAGCAGGAGTTCAGGTTCAGCTGCCGGATCAACGACCCGCTGAAGCAGTGGAAGCTCAGCCCGATGGATCTGGAGTCGCGCAAGCGCTGGGAGCTCTACACCAAGGCCAAGGAGATCATGTTCGAGCGCACGCACATTCCCGAGGCGCCGTGGTGGGTGGTGCAGGGGGAGGACAAGAAGAAGGCCCGGCTCAACTGCATCCACCACCTGCTGAGCCAGGTGCCCTACCAGCCGGTGACCCATCCCGCGGTGGACCTGCCGCCGCGCGTGCGGCACCCGGGGTACCGGCGCGAACCGATCCCGGCGAAGATGATCGTGCCCGAGCTCTACTGAGCCGGGGAATGGTCCGGGGCGGCGGTCTCCGGAGCCGCCGCCGGCGTGGGATCAATCGCGGGAGGGGGAAGAGGATCGGCGGGGGCGTCGGCCGCGCGGGAAACCGGTCGGCGGGCGGGACGCCTGGTGCGCGGCCGGGAAGAGGGTTTTCCCGGAGGAGTGGCGCCTTGCGCGGCCCGACGGGCTAGCTCCTCCTTGAGGGCGCGGACGGTTTTGCGCAGTTTCTTGGCCGCCTGTTTGGCGGCGCGGTACTTGGTTTTGGCGGCCTTGTAGGCGCCCTTCGCCAGTTTGGCGGTGCGCTTGGCCTCCTCGGCCTCCCTCTGGGTGGCGGTGATGCGGGCGTAGAGACCCTTGACGGTGGCGGGGGTGGTTTTACGGGGCATAGAGCGGGTTTCCGAGGACCGTCGAACCGGACTTTTCCCTCCGCAACCCCGCGATTGTTACATTTTTTCCGGCCGGTCGATCCGCGCCCAGCGCTCGCGGATCCAATGTCGCTCGCAGCCAGGGGTGGCGGCGAGCTCGCGCAGGAGCTCGAAGATGGCCAACCGGTCCCGAGGCGCGGGGTCGTCGCCCCGGAGGCGGTCGCGGATTTCCTTCCAGCGCGCAGCCAGGGCCGGCTTCCGCAGCAGGCCCTCCTCCTCGGCCGCTTGCAGCAAGGCGAGGCCGGTTCTGGCCTCCTCGGCGAGGAAGACGCGTCGCTGCGGGGTTTTCATGGCGCGGGGCTGCGGCGCCAGAGGTGGAGCCAATCGTGGAAGGTCACCAGCGCGCCGCCGCCCGGGAAGAATGGCGCTAGGCCCGTCCGCAGCCAGGCCCGGGCCTCCGGCACGGTTTCCCCTCGTTGCGTGAGCCCGCGGATGACGCTGCTATGGGTGAGGAGGTTCTCTACGTGGGCGTCGAGTTCCACCTCCGCCCGGCGTTCCCCGGACTCGTGGACGACCTCCGCGAAGCCGAACTGCGCCGCGCGCGCGGTGTCCAGCGGATCCTCGTTCCGCGCCACCTTGGGGTAACGGGCGCGGAACACCTGCTGCCACCAACTGGTGAACCGCACGTTGCCGGGGAGGGCGCCGGTTGATCCGGTCTTGTAAAGAAGCAGCCAGCCGCCGGGACGTAGCACGCGGCCCGCCTCGGCGAGAAACGCCTCCTGGTCGAACCAATGGTACGCCGTGGCGACCGAGATCAGGTCGAACTCTGACCGGCCGAAAGGCAGGGCCTCCGCGTGGCCCTTGCGGTAGGAAACGCCTTCGACCCGCGGTGCCTGCGCCAGCATGAAGGAGGAGGGGTCCAGCCCGATAACCTCCCGGGCGAAGGGCCGCAGAGCCACAGTGGAGTGGCCGGTGCCGCAACCCACGTCCAGCGCCCTTGCCACGGGCAATGCCTCGGCCAGATGGCGGGGCAGCAGGGCGAGGAGCGCGGACTGGCCGCGCGGCCGGCCCGCGGCGTAGCGCGCGGCCGCGGGAGCCGCATCAAAATAGTTCAGCGGCCGCACCGCCGCCGGCGCCGCGCTTCGCGGCTCCGGGGGTGCGAGGGTGTCTTCCAAGGTTTCGCGCAAGCCGGGATTCGAGGACCGCCATCCCGAGGCCGCAACCCGCCCACGTTACGATGCGGTCAATTTCCCTCGCCGGCCCCCGGAGCCATTGATTCAACGCCGGTCTGGTCCGGCGGGCAGCGGAACCCCCGGCAGTACGGCGGCGCTGCAGCCCGAGGGCTTCCGGACGCCGAGCAGAGTCGCGAGCGTGGGAGCTATCCCGCCGGGATCCACCCGCGTCGTCACCTTCGCGGGCTGTAGTCCCGGCCCCGCGAGAATCAGAGTCACGTGCGTGTCGTAGTCGTGGGGGCTGCCGTGCATGGCGGCGTAGCCCTCGGCATCGGGATAGAGGTACCAGTGCGGCGCCTGCACAATGACGACGTCGCCTGAGCGTTCAGGATGCGCGGCGCGGCGTACCAGAGGCGCCAGCCCCGGATCAAGGCCTTCGCCGCGCTGGATCTGCGCCACGGTGTAGGCGGCCATCACCCCGGGCCGGGTGCGAAGGTGCGCTGCGAGCCGCTCCGCCACCGCCCGCGGATCCAGCCCCGCGTCCCGCACCCGCTGCTCGTCCAAGTAGAACCCGGGCGGGACGAACGCCGCGATGAGATCCGCCTCCACCCTGAACTCCGCGCGCAGCGCGGCGGACGCCGCCGCTCTGAGCGCCGCCGGATTGAACCGGCCGGCGGGGCGGCCCGCGGCGAGGCGCGACTCCGGGATGTCATCCACCCCGTGGTCGGCCGAGAGGACGGCCAGCCAGCGATCCGCGCCCACCGCGCGGTCCACCGCGGCGAACAGACGCGCGAGCGTGGCGTCGAGGCGCGCGAGATTGTCGGCGTACTCCGCGCTCTCCGGTCCCCAGGCGTGCCCGATGTAGTCGGTCGCGGCGAGGCTGACCGCGAGATAGTCGGTGCCGCCGCGGCGGCCGAGTTGCTCTCGCTCCAGCAACTCGGTGGAGAACTCCGCCACGAGCTCGTCGGAGAACGGCGTGTAGGCGAGGGAGGCGAGCAGCACCGCGTCGGAACGGGCGGCCAGAGGATGCGGAAAGACGCGGCGCAGCTCCGCGGGAAAGCGCGCATGCGGGTTGCCCGCCGCCGCGTCCTCCGCCGAGGGGGAGCCCGTGCGGAAGGGCCGCCATACCGCGTCCCGGTAGCGGGCGAAAACCCGCCTCTGGTTCCATTCCTCCACCCACGACGGCAGGCCCTCGCGGAAGTGAAACGTGCTGCCCACGAAGGCGCCGGTGGCGTCGGACAGCCACAGCGCGCGCCCCGACCGGCCCGCCGGGATGATCGCCGCGCGATCCTTGGCGGCGACGGCGAACGCGCGGGCGCGGCCGCCCGACGCGGCGATGATCTCGTCGCCGATGGTGGAGGAGGTGAGCCAGCGGGGGGAGCGCCCGCGGCCGGGGCCGCCCACGATCGGGAACCGCTCGTCCTCGACGCAGTAAACCGCGCGGCCCAGCGCGCGGTCGTGCCAGTCATTCGCCACGATGCCGTGATCGGCCGTCGCTGCTCCGGTCACGAGCACGGCGTGGCCGCTCGCGGTCAGGGTGTTGGCCGCGGCGTGGTGCGCCCGGGTGAAGACGATGCCGCGGTCCAGCAGGCGGCGGAAACCGTCCGGCCCGAAGCCGTCGCGGTGGCGCGGGAGCATGTCGCCCCGCAGCTGGTCGACGGTGATTTGAAGCACCAGCGCGGGCGGCGTCGCGGGGGAGGAGTTGGCGGCATGGGCGAAGCCGATCAGCGCGGGGAGGAGGAGACGGGCTAGCATGGGACCGCGGGAAGAAGCCGCGGGCCTTCGCCGGTGGCAACGGTGGCGGCGATTTGTTCCCGGATCGTAACCTCGCCGTCATTCAATTGCCACAACCACCGCGTAAGTTGTGGGCAAGAAACGTGAAGCTCGCGCTCGTCACCGAGACATTTCCGCCTGAGGTCAACGGCGTCGCCATGACCTTCGGGGTGATCGTGCGGGAACTCGGGCGTCGGGGGCATGCAGTCACGGTGTACCGTCCGCGTCGGGACGACCTGCGGCGTGCGGCGCCGTCGGAAGGATTCACGGAGGTGGCGCTGCCGGGTTTCCCGATCCCGGGCTACCCGCTGCTGCGCCTGGGCTGGCCCGCGTGGGGCCGGCTGCGGCGGGCGTGGCGCGAGGAGCGTCCGGATCTGGTGCACGTGGCGACGGAGGGACCGCTGGGCGCCTCGGCGGTGGCGGTGGCGCGCGCGCTCGGCATCCCGGTGAGCTCGAGCTTCCACACGAATTTCCACGCCTACACCGGCCATTACGGCGTGGGGCCGCTCCGGCACGCGGTGCTCGCCTGGCTGCGCTGGGTGCACAACCGCACCCGGCGCACCTTCGCGCCGACGGAGGAGCTCTGCGCCGAACTGGCCGGCGAGGGCTTCCGCAATCTCGCGCTGCTTTCCCGCGGTGTGGACACGTGGGGCTTCCACCCGGCGCGGCGTTGCCCGGCCCTGCGGCAGCAATGGGGCGCGGGACCCGAGGATCCCGTGGTCCTGCATGTGGGCCGGATGGCGGCGGAGAAGAACTACGAGCTGTTGTTCGAGGCCTACGCGGCGATGCGCGCGGCGAACCCGCGCCTCCGGTTCGTGTTGGCGGGCGAGGGTCCCCTGCGGGCTCGGCTGCAGCGCCGGCACCCGGAATGCATCTTCGCCGGGTTTTTCTCCCGCGAGGAGATCGGCCGCCATTACGCGTCGGCCGACATCTACATCCACGCGAGCCGCACGGAGACCTTCGGCAACGTGCTCACGGAGGCGTTGGCGAGCGGTCTCGCGGTGGCGGGTTTCGACTACGCCGCGGCGCGGCAGTTCGTGCGGCATGGTGAGAGCGGCCTGCTCGCGTCGCTGGACGCGCCCGCGGACCTGATCGAGGCGGCCGTCCTGCTGGCGACCGATGATTTTCTGCGGACGAAACTGCGCGCGCGGGCGCGCGCTGCGGTCGAGGATCACTCCTGGGAACGCGTGGTGGCCGGTCTGGAGGCAGACTTGCTTGGCCTGGCGGGTGGCCGGCCGCCCGCGGTGGAGGAGGCGGTGCCCGCATGAGCCCCCGCCTGCTTATCCTCACGGCGGGTTACGGTGAGGGGCATAACGCCGCCGCGCGGGCGCTCTCAGTCGAGCATGAGTCGCACCACGGCGCCGGCACCGCGCCGGTGATCGACGCCCTCGCGCTGGCCGCCCCGCGGCTCAACGCCGTCGCGCGCCGTGCCTATCTCCGGGTCATCAACGGTTGGCCGACGGGCTGGGGAGCGCTCTACCGATGGTTCGACCGTTCGCGGATGGTGCGTGCCGCGCTCGGCCGCTCCCCCGCCGAGCGCCGCGTGCTGGCGGAGCTGATCGCGCACCAGCGTCCCGCGGCGGTCATCTGCACGTTTCCGGGCTACCTTTTCACCCTCGCCGCGCTGGCGCGTGGCGGAGCCGCCGTTCCTCCGGCGTTCAGCGTGGTGACCGACTCGATCAGCATCAACTCGCTCTGGTGGCGGGCGGGTTCCTCGGGCTGGTTCGTGCCGAACGCGGAGTCCGCCGACGTCATGACGGCGGCGGGTGTCGATCCCGGCCGCATCTCCGTGACCGGCTTTCCGGTTGATCCTTTCTTTCACCACCGCGCGGGGGAGTTTATGCCCCCGGAGCTGGCCTCCGGTGCGCGCCCGCGGGTGTTGTACATCGTGAATTCCGGACGCAGCCGGGCGCCCGAGACCGCGGAGCGTCTGCTGCGCGAGACGGATTGGGAGATCACTTGCACGGTAGGCCGGGACGACGCGCTGCGGCGCCGACTGCTCGAGGTCGCGGCGGGAAGGCCGCATCGCGCGGAAGTGCTGGGCTGGACCAACGAGATCCCTCGGTTGTTGCTGACGCACCATGTGGTGGTGAGCAAGGCGGGCGGGGCCACGACGCAGGAGGCGTTGGCGGCCCGTTGCCCGATGGTGGTGAACCAGATCGTGCCCGGGCAGGAGGAGGGGAATTACGAGCTGCTCCGCCGGCACGGAGTGGGCGCCCTGGCGACGACTCCGGAACAGGTGCTCGTCGCGCTGCGGACGGCGTTCGCGGACCGCGGGGCGCTCTGGTCGCTTTGGCGGCGCGCGGTGGCCCCGCTGAGCCGCCCGCGCGCGGCGGCGGAGATCCTGGAGCAAGTGCTGGCGGCGGTGCGACCGCCGGTGGTGACGCCGGCGCCGCGGGAGACGGAGGTCGCGCGATGAGGCTGCACTTCATTTTCAACCCGAATTCGGGGCGCAACCGCGCGCGCCCCGGGATGGACCGCTGGATCCGGGAGTTCATCGCGGAGCGTGGGCTGGACGCGGGGCTGAGCGTGACCGAAGGGCCCGGGCACGCGCGCGAGCTGGCGCGGGGCGCCGCGGAGTCGGGGGTGGAGACCGTGGTGGCGGTGGGGGGCGACGGCACGATGAACGAGGTGGCGCACGGTCTCCTGGGATCGGAGACGGCGCTGGCGCTGGTGCCGTGCGGCTCCGGCAACGGTCTGGCGCTGCACCTCGGCATCCCGCGGGCGGCGCGGGCGGCGCTGGAGTTGGCGGCCGGGGGCCGCGGGCGCGTCGCGACGCTGGATTCCGGCGAGGCCGACGGCCACCCGTTCTTCAACGCGATGGGCGTGGGCATCGACGCGGAGGTGAGCGCGCGGTTCAACTGCCTCTCCCGACGGGGGCTGTCTTCCTACGTGCGCGCGGCGCTGGCCTGCTGGCGCGGTCGGCGGCCGGTGACATGCACGGTGGAGTCGGCGGGCCGGCGGCATGCCTTCGAGGCGCTGCTGGTGGCCGTCGCCAACTCCGATCAATACGGCAACCACGCGCGCATCGCGCCCGGCGCGCGGACCGACGACGGCCGCCTCGACCTCGTCGTCGTGCGTCACTCGGGCTGGTGGCGCACCGGAGCGCTCGTGCCGCGGCTCTTCCTCGGGACGCTGGACCGCAGCCCGCTGGTCTGGCGGGCGGCGGGGGAGGAGTTCGTGATCGAGCGCGGGGAGCCGGGTCCGCTCCATACGGACGGCGAGACGCGCGAGGCCGGCCGTCGCATCGCCGTCAAGGTGCGACGCCGCAGCCTCCGGATGATCGTGCCCGCGCTTTGCGCCGCGTTGGCCCCGGTCGAGGAGCCCGCGCCTCGCGGCTTCGCCCTGCTTCTGCCATGAAGCTCCAGGTCCGGACCGTCATTATCTCCGACGTGCACCTCGGCACGCCTGATTCGAAGGTGCGCGAGGTGAACCACTTCCTCCGTCACGTGCGGTGCGAGAAGCTGATCCTGAACGGCGATATCATCGACGGCTGGCAGCTCCGCCGCGGCGGGAGCTGGACCAAGGCCCACACCCGCTTCGTGCGGATCGTCCTCAAGATGCTCGAGAAGCGGGACACCAAGGTCTTCTACCTGCGCGGCAACCATGACGACGTGCTCGCCTCCTTCCTTCCGCTCGAGTTCGAGAACCTCACGGTCGTCGAGGAACACATCCACGAGGGCCCGGCGGGGCGCTACCTGGTGCTGCACGGCGACATTTTCGACACGGTCACACGGAACTTCGTGTTTCTCGCGCACCTCGGCGACTGGGGTTACTCGGCGTTGCTCACGCTGAACCGCGTCTACAACGCCTGGCGCAAGTGGCGGGGCAAGGAGTACTGGTCCCTGAGCAAGGCGATCAAGGCGCGGGTGAAGGAGGCGGTGAACCACATCTCCAAGTTCGAGGACCACATCGCCGACCTGGCCCGGCAGCGCGGCTGCGTCGGCGTGATGTGCGGGCACATCCACACCGCGGCCGACAAGATGATCGGCGACGTGCACTACCTGAATTCCGGCGACTGGGTGGAGTCCCTCACCGCGATCGTCGAGCACCTCGACGGCCGCTTCGAGCTCGTCGAGTTCGCGCGGTTCCTCGAGCAGTTCCCGCTGGTGGACGACACCGCGGTGGAATCCGCGTCGCCGGAATTGCAGCCCGCGGGCGCCTAGTCGCTGCCGGTGGCGAGGGCGTTACGATTTTCCGTCTTTCCGGTGACGTTTGAACCGGGCGGCGTGCAGCGGCGTCTCCCGCTCGCTGGGTTAGTTAGGTCGTCAGGAAAGGGGCCGCCCTTAAGGGGTTTTGGGCGGCCCCGCTGACCCGGCCGGGCTTGCGGCGAGGTCGCCGGCGTCGGCCCTCTGATCTCCTCCATGCGCGCATCAATCCTCCTCGTCTCGACCAATCTGGCCCTGCCTTGGATCTCCGGCGAATTGCAGGAGGTTGTGCGGGGCTGCGGCCGCGCGGCGGTGCTCACGAACGCCTCCGTCCGCCGGCCGGCTCAGGGCATGGACGCGCGCCTTGCGGCCGATGCCCTGCAGCGCGCCGGCGTCGCGCAGGTGGATCTCCTTCACCTGCCTGATGACGGCCTGCCTCCCCGCGATCGCTTCGACTGCGTATGTCTCGCGGGCGGCAATCCATTTCACATCCTGCAGGGACTCCGCGAGACCGGCGCCGACGAGGTGCTGGACGAGCTCGCCGCGGCGGGCCGGCCGGTGCTCGCGGCGGGCCTGGCCGCGTGCGTCCTCGGGCGCACGTTGGCGCATTTGCACGACTTCGGCCTTTGCGTGCCGACGATGGGATGCCGGGAAAAGGTCGCGTTGGGGCTGCTGCCTTGCGCCCTGCTGCCCAGTGCCAATCGCTGGCGTGCGTTGCGACGGAACTTCGCCGCCACACTGTCGAGTGCGGAGGACCGGCACGGACGGGTCGTCACCCTCGACGACGACGAGGCGCTGCGGTTTAACGCGCTCGGCGAGTCGAGGATCCGCCCGTGCTGATCGGTGAATCCGCGGGGTGGAAAGCAAAACGGCCGGCTTGCGCCGGCCGTGGTACAACGGGTCCGGTGAACCCTCAGGGCAGTTCGTAGATTTCTAGCAGAGCCTGGCCGGAAGTGCCGGCCGGTGCGGTGACGTGCGCGGTATAGTTGCCCGGAGGCAGATCCGCAACGAGCGCGGCATCTTTGCTACCGGCGGCGAGAGGGAAAGCCCCGGACTGGACGATGGCACTGAGTGTCTGCACGGCGTTCGCGTCTGCCTGCCACGAGTCATTACCGCCCACGGGCGCTCCGGCGATATTCGTCAGCGTCAGGACCGGATCGGCCAGGGCATTGGTGATGCCGAAGGAGACGAGTCCGGGACCGACGGCTCGTATCAGCAGGCGGCGGTTACGATTGCCGCCGATGACGAACCCGGAGACTAAGGGTTGTTCGGCGCCGCTGACGAAGGCACGGCTGGACATGTTGAGCAGCCGATCCGAAGCCGTGCGTTGGCCAGCAGCGGCGGGTTCAACGACCCCCGGGGCTCCGATGATCATCGCGCGCATCACGTGGAAAAAGACGTCGGTATTGTCCATGGTGCCGGTCAAAAGGGTGGCGCCGGGTCCCATCGCGGAGAGAGGGATGTCCGAGCCAGTGTGGACGGCGCTCGAGCCCGGCACCTGCCCGGTAATTCGGAAGGCGCCGGCGGTGTCGCGGGCGAGGGGGTTGGTCGGGTGCGTGTTGAGGGGAGCCTCTCCGACAAAGGGCTGCTGTCCGTCCACGAGGGGCAAAGGGTTGGCCATCCAGTCCTCGTTGCGGTCAGCGTTTCCCGCGTAGCCGATCAGCATCCGCCGGTCGACGTTGGTGGACTCGGGATACCCGTCGGGCTGGATCTTGTAGTAGGGGAAGCCCGCCGCCTCGTAAGTGCCGACCACTTGGTCTCGGAGCTGGACGGTGCCGCCGCCCGCCGCAGCGCGCTGCTGCAGGCTGGCATTGTTGACCGTGCTGGCGCCAATGATGTTCACGCCGGCGCACTCGTGGTCGGCGGTGACGATCGCGAGGGTGTCGGGGTTGGTGATGGCGAATTGGCGCACCCGCTCGACGGCTCGGTCGAACTCGATCGTGTCGAGAATCCACCGGTCTGTGTCCATAGCGTGGGCCTGCTTGTCGATCGAAGCTGCCTCGACCATGAGCACGAAGCCGTTCGGGTTACGATTAAGCACGTTCAGCGCCGCGGTCGTCATCTCGTCGAGCATCGGCTGATCGGGAAATCCGAAGTCGTCCACCACGCGGCTGGTGCCGCGGCGTTTGCCGATTTTGTCTAGGGCCACGTTCATGTTGGACAGGGCAAACAGGCCGAGCAGGCGATCTGTGGCGGCGGGAACGGAGCGCAGCTGGGTCGCATTGGCGGTGTAGGTGAACCCGGCGGCCTGGAAGTCGCCGATCAGGTCGCGGTTTGGATCGGAGGCGCCGCGCGTCACGCCCCAGCCTTGGGCGAGCTCGGCGGGAAGGACGTAGTCGCTCACCGGATTGCGCGCCGAGCCCGGGATGGAGTTGGGCAGAAACCATTTGCGACCTCCGCCCAGCAGCACACGCAGGCCTCCGTGGGCTACGGCCTCGTCGAGGTATTGATCGCAGATTCCGGTGCCCGCCCCGCGGTTCGCGGTGTGCGTACCGAAAGCGCCGGGGGTGGCGTCGAAGACGTCGGAAGTTGTCACGATACCGAGTGACTTGCCTGTGGTTCGCGCGAGGAACTCACCAATGAGCTCGACGCGGGGATTGTCGAAATTGTCCGTGGTGTCGTCGGGGAACACACCCTGCTGGTTGTTGTTGGCCTTGTTGCCATTGGCGTAGATCGCGGCGCCCGGAGAGGAATCGGTGATGATGGAGTTGAGCGAAGCGGTTTGCAGGATGCCGGTGACGGGGAAGCGGTCCATCGCGAGAGGAGCGAGCGCCTTGCCCTGGGAAACACCGTTCAGCATGATGCGGGCGGCAGTGCGGTGCGCGATGCCGAGACCGTCTCCGATGAGAAAAATAACATTCCTCGCCCGGGTAAGGCCCTGCCCCGGCGCGAAGCCGACGACTTCGAAATTGCCTTGGGCCGCGACGACGGCGCCGTCGCTTTGCGTCGCGCGCACTGTGAGCAGGTGCACGCCGGCCATGCTCACGCTGTAGGCGCGGCGGGTGCCAATCGTCGTGCCGGCCGGGAGGCCGGCCGCCGTGGCCGGGGCCAGCGCCACGGAGCCTCCGACCGGCGAGCCGTTCACGAGGAACTCGACCCGGACGATCGACTGGCCTGGATCGGGGCGGACGGTGGCCTGGAGATCGAAGCGTTGGTTGGCGATGAAGCGCGAGATCACCGGAGGATTTGGGTCCCCGAAGGAGAAGAGGCCGCTCGGCGGCGTTAGGCGGCTGACGGCGGGCGCAGCGGACGCGGGCGGAAGTGCGGCTAAGGCCGCCCCGGCGAGGAGGCCGAGACGACGGAGGAACACGGACTGGTTGGGTGTGGTCATGGCGAAAAATTGGGCGGCGCCTCAGGGGAGGGCAGCCGCAGGATCCAGGCGCAGTCGCACGTAGGCGTTCCGGCCGTCGGGCATCGCGGCGGGTCCGACCTCGAGGATTCCGACCACGTGGAGCCTTCCTGGGCGGAAAGGCTCGGCGCGGCTTCCGGCTCCGGTCACGACGTGGAGGCAGCTGGTGGGAATATCGTCGATCAGGCAGAAGCCATCGTCGGTCACTCGGGCCGGCCGGGGCGCGAGGATGAAGAGCCCGGGCGAACGTCGCGGCTCGCGCACCATGAAGCCGCTGATCGCGACTCTTTTGCCGTGTAAGGCCTGCAGGCGCCCGGTGATTTCCAGGCCGCGATCGCCCACCACGGGCGAGAAGAACTCATCGAAGCGAATCTCCGGCACGGGCGCGACGGCCGCCTCGCCGATCCGCGAGTCGGTGGCCTCCGCCTGGCGGCTGGCGTTGGCCGCGCGGCCGGAGTGGATACGCCAAGCGGCCTCGGTGGCGGCGCGGCCAGGCGCCGGGCGGCCGGCGGCGGGGAGAAGCACGAAGAAAGACACGAGGGCCGGAATCGATGCGCGTCGGTTCATGATGCGATCGTACCGGGTGTTCGTTACGCTTGGGTGGCGGAATGGTTAATTCCAGGTAACAGGCTCAAAAGTATCCAGGGAGAAGATACAACTGATGCTCGGCCGCGCAATGGTTCCCGACGGGCGAAAAACGGCCGCTCTCGTTGCCGGATCGTAGATCTTCTTACGGCCTCGTTTCGGCGCGGGGAACTTCACGCAGCTTTGGCCGGCGCGCATTGACGCAGGGGCGGAGTTTGCCGAAAGGGTCAGTCGTTGCGGTTCCGGACCGGATCCGGGCCACCTCATCCTTCTATCTTCCTTCCATGATTAAATCGTCAGGCCTTCTTCCGATTCTGGCCTGTGGGCTTACTGCCGGTCTATTTGCCCAGACGTTCGCAGCCCCAAAGGCCGAGGACGCTCCCGTCTCGCTCGAGCGATTCGTCGTGCAATCGGTGCCGGCTCCCGCAAACCATCTTGCGGGTCGCGAGCAGATCTCGGTGCAGCCCGGCGCGGCCAGCGTCATCAGTATGGTTGAGGTTCCCCCCGGCGTAAGCCTTTCGCAGGGCGATGCGATCGGCGGCGACGACGGGTCGACTCGCCTCAACATTCGCAGATTCTCCGAGGAGCAGCTCGGTTTTTCCGTCGATGGTGTCACCACCGGCTACATTTCCTAGACGGCGGCGCGGAACCCATTGATAAATCGATCTGGAGAACCTTTCCAGCGTGCTAGTTGCCCAGGGCTCCGCGGAGATCTCGTCGGCCTCCGCGCGGGCGCTCGGCGGTACTCTGGCCTACGCTTCCATCACCGCTTCCGGCCAGTCCGGCGTCGTCGCGAAGTTTGCCACGGGATCGTTCGGCCTCCAACGCCGCTTCGCCCGCGTTCACTCCGGCCAGTTGGAGGGCGGCTTTAGCGGGTTTGTCAGTTTTTCCAGCCTGCAGTACGACAACTGAGTGCGGGTCTGCGCCTGAGGTTACGCCGCGCTGAGCAAGCGTCTCCATCTGGATGCGAAAGCGACCCGGGAAATCGGCGGCGCGAAAGTGACCGTCTTCGCCGCGGTTGATAACGTCGCGCCGAGTTAATCTCCTGGGGTGCTTCCCTGCGGCAATTCCAGCAAAACCGGCGGGATGACCGTCTGACCTTCCGGTTCATCGGTCGTCCGAATCCGGACCAGAATTACGCCCGGATTTGGACGACGACTCCGACGAACATTCTTTCCTATGTGAAGGTCGAAGCGTGGCGGGCCGATGCGCTGAGCGTGACACTGCAGCCCTATTGGGCACACCAGCAGGGCAAGGGGCAGTTCCTTCCCCCTGCCAGGTCGGGTGATCCGACCTGGCAGGGTCGCCCTCGGTCGAGAGCAATTACGTTCCGGCGGGCAAGGTCGGCACCGTGTTCTTCGCGGACGGCGTGGAGTGCGAAGTATTTCCGGTGAATCCGCTCACCGGCGCCACCGCGGCGGACCCTTCAACATCGTGACGTACACGTTGTTGACGGCGGCGCGGCAGGCGGCGGCCAAGCCGCTTTCGTCGGCCCGCTTCAGCCGGGGTACCTTAACAACCGATTCGGAGTAAACGCTGGCTTCGACTAAAAGCTGTCCTCCGTCCACCGGGTCCGGTTCGGTCCTCGCCGCCGGGGCCCATGAGGTCATTGACGTCTTCCCCGAACTGCCCGAAGCGGTGACGCGCATCGCCCGCCATCTCGGCGAAGGTCGCCGGCCCTGACCTTCAACCCAGCTGCGCAATGATTTCCTCGGCCAAGCCGAACGAGAGTGTCATGCCGGCTCCACCCAGTCCGTTGACCACCGTCACTCCGGGTTGCGGCGTAAACACAAGTTCGCTGCTCCCATCGGTCATCTTCGGGTAAACCCCGTGCCAGCGCTCCCCCACGTCGAGGCACGGGGCTTGGAGAAACGTACGGAGGTAGGACATGATCGCCTCGTTGATGTCCTCTCGGTCAAAAGGATCCACGGCCCAACCGTAGGAATGGGAATCCCCGATCGTGAGCTCGCCTGAAGCGGTGGAGGAGACGAGCACGTGGATGCCGTGGGCGAAGTGAAACGGCTGTGTGGCGCGCAGCCGCTCCCGAAGGGCTGGCAGCGAGGGGCAGGTCCGGAAGGAATCGTAGTGGGTAAGGGAGAGTCCCGCGCACAGCGCCGGCCCGAGGGACCACTCCTCGGGCTGTGGGAGGGTTTTCAGCATCTGCAGTTTGCAACGGGTGATCGGCGCTTCCCGGAATTGGGCGGGGTAGAGCGTCTCAAGATCCGATCCGCTGCAGACGACGATGTGATCCGCGATGATTTCGCCCCGGCTCGTGACGATCCTCGGCGGCACGATCTCGCGGGCGGTGGTTCCGAAGGCCAATTGGACGCCATGGGCTTCCTCCAGCCAGCTGGGCAGCTTCCTGATCGCCTCCCGCGGATCGATGGTCGCTTCCGTCGGGCTCCAGAGCGCCCCCACCAGTCCATCCCTGCGTACGGACGCAAAGCGTACGGTGGTCTCCGCGGCGTTCAGTACTTTGCGTCCGTGATCCGTGGCGGCCGGGCTGGACGCGAACTCCGCGAGTACTTGCCACTCGTCGGTATGGTAGGCGAGGTGCAGGGATCCCGTCGGGGAGTGGAACAGGTCGGCTTCCCGCGCCATTTCCTCCCAAATCTCGCGGCTCCGCAGTGCGCGTTCGTGCCTTTTCCCGGGTGGTTGTGCGATGGGCCAGATCAATCCAAAGTTTCGCACGGAGGCACCCGAAGCCCGCTCCGATCGTTCGATCATGACGACGCGACGTCCGCTCCGCACTGCTGCCAGGGCATGGGCAATTCCCAAGATCCCGCCGCCTACCACCGCAAGGTCGAATTTCATCGGTCGCTTAACGGAAACGGGTCCGAGGTGGGCAAAGCAGGAAGTTTACCGGCTCCGGGAAATCACGCTTGAGCGACAGGTGTACATTGGGGAGACCCTTTGAAATAGGCGGCAGAAGTTTCCCGCCCACCCCTCACCGCGCGGCGGACGGGCGGCGGTTTTCGGGAGGCAGCGCCTCGACGAGCTCGTTGGCGCGGCCGGCGCGTTTGCGCAGTGCGAATGCGTCGTACAACCGGTTGGTCGCGGTGCGCGCCTCGTAACGGAGTTCGTCCCCGTCGACGGTGATGATCTGGTAAAGCTGCGTGTCCTCGGCGAAACGCGCCGCCCAGCGGTCGCCGGGGCTGAGGTCGTACATCTTCGGGCCGCTCACGGAGACGACGTAGACCGTGCCGATCGCGGGGTCGTAGGCCTGGTTGTAGCCCTTGGGCAGGTTCGTGTCCCCGACGGCCACACGGCCGGAGACGTCGCCGCTGCGCGCGTAGGTGTGGTCGTGGCCGGTGAGCACCAGGTCGACCTTGAACTCGTCGAACACCGGTTTCCACAACTCGCGCAGCTTGGCGTTGTCCCGGTTGCGCGCCGGCGAGAAAACCGGATGGTGGAAAGTGAGGATCGTCCAGCGCTGGGGATTGTTCCGCAGCACCTCTCGCAGCCACGGCACCTGCTCCTCCTGGCGGACGTTGGAGTCTAGGGAGATGATGCGCGCCCCTTGGTAATCGAAGTGGTACGCGGTCTCCCGGAGCTCCTCCACGCCCCGCGGGCCGTTCTCGGGCAGGGTGAAGTGCGGGCGCCAGTTGATGCTGAGGATCCGCGGGGCCTTCTCATCCTTCTCGTCCCGTTTCGCGTACTCGTGGTTACCCGGGGACGGCACGACCGGGATCGTCGCGTTCACCCAAGCGGGCGCCCCGAACCATTCGCCCCACTGGCCGTCATGGTGCGCGTTGTTGACGAGGTCACCGGCGTGCAGCGTGAACGCCGCGCGCGGCGACTCGCGGAAAGCCTCGCGGAAAACGCGCGACCAGTGGGTGCGGATGTCGTTCTGGGCGTCGCCGAAGTAAATGAACGAGAACGTGCGGGCCTCCCGCGCGGCGGTGCGGAAATGGAACCATTCGCTCCAGTTCACGCCGTCGCCCACGCGGTAGGCGTACAGGGTGTCGGGCTCGAGGCCGGTGAACTCCGCCGCGTGGTGGTGCGCGTCGCCAAGGCTCGAGGTGTTCGGCGTCGTGACCGCCGGCACCTTGGTCCATTTCAGGTTTCGGCCGCTCTCGTTGGCCAGCCCCACCTGGGCCTCGGCGCGCCGCACGCTGGTGTCGGTCCGCCAGGTGACGGCCTGGGTGGTGGCCGGGTCCCCGCGCCAAGTGAGGACCACGCGATCCGGCAGGGGCCGGGGGGCGTGGGCGGCCTGGTCGGGATAGGGCGCAGGCGCCGGCGCATCGTGGGCGCCGGCGAAGGGAAGGAAGGCGTTGGCCAGCAGGAGGAGCCGGAGAGGGAGTGTGGTCGGATTCATCGCGGTGATGTGGGTACGGTGACGGGAAAGGTCAGGGTAAACTGGTGGGATATTTTATCGGGAAGCGAGCGGGTGGAGGTTACGATTTCGCGACGGGTGGTGTCGTAGGTGATGACGTGGATTTCGCCCAGGTTTGGCAGGAATCGGTACAGCCGGAGTGGGCCGGAGGAGGTGTAGTCGGACATGAGCGCGTGCACCGGCCGGCCCTCCCGGCCCGGGGAGGTGAGGCGCCACGCCACGGTGCGGCTCTGATCCCCGGAGAAGATGAGGCGCACGTTGGCGTGCCGGGAGTACAGCTTGTCCCAGAGCTGGGCGGGTGAGTTGCCGCGGGCCCCGTGAATCTTGGTCCAGCGCATCCGGCCCTTGGGGTCAGTGAAGTAACCGTCGTTCGTCACCGGTTTCTCCAGCGGCCCCAAATCCATATGGGTGGTGATGAGGGCGTGCCGATCGCGGTACCGCGTGAGAACCTTTTCCGCCCAAGCGAGCACGTCGTCCGGGGCGTTGCACTCTAGGCTGAGGTGCACGAAGTCCAGCCCGCCCGCGGAGAAAAGTTGGTGGCTGTTGACGTTGTCGGCGGAGACTCTCTGGTCCATCCGCTCGTGGGTGTAACTGCCGGCGTACCATGGAAATTCCCGAAAACGGGCACTGGGGAAGTGGCGCTGGTAGAGGGCGGCGTCGCCCTTCGCCGTCATGTCATGATTGCCGACCGTGAGGCTGTACGGCACGAGGCCGTGGATCACGTCGAGGCATTCGCGGGCCACCTGCCATTGGTCCGCGTGGTTCACATCGACGATGTCACCCACGTGCGACACGAAGACGATGTTCTGAGCGCTGAGACTCTCGCGGATCCAGCGGGTATGGTTCCGGAAGACCGGATTGGTGACGGGATCAGCGCTGTCAGGTGTCGCCTTGGCGCCGCGCCCGCGGTAGCCTTGGGTGTCCGGGATCACCACGACGGTGAAGGCGCCCGGCGGCGGGGTGTCCAGTCCGGCGCCGCGGGTAGCAAGGACAAGCAGGCAGCAGCAGGCGAGGAAGAGGCGGAGGTGTGGGCGGGGCATGGTGCCGGGGCGGGGCGAATGACAGGCGCGAAACGTGTTCAGAACTCGCGGGTCACGCCGAAATTGAACGAGAGGTCGTAGTAGCGGACGCCCGTCGGATTGGTGGTATTTCCCTGGTAGGTGATCTTCGGGGCGTCGGTCAGGTTCTTCGCGTTGAAGTAGGCGGACATCCGGCGGCTGATCCGGCACTTGGCGGAAAAGTCGAGGGTGGCGCGGGCCTTCTCGTAGACGTCGAACGTCGGTCGGGCCCCGACGCCGCTCAGATAGTCGCCCCGGAAGTTGTGAAAGAGACGCAGATCGAGCCCTCGGCGGACGTACGATAGGTTGAGGTTGCCGGTGCGCCGCGCGGTGCCGCGGAAGGTGAGGGCAGCACCCGGTCGGTTGGGATAGCTCCCATCGGAGTCGATCCAAGTGGCGTTGGCGCCCAGGCCAAGGCCGCTGAGCGCGCCGGGGAGGAAGGCGAGGCGCTGCTGCCAGTCCACCTCCAAGCCTTCCACGGTCCCGCCTTGGCCCATTTCCGTGCGGGTCAGCCGGTAGCCGTCGTACTCGCCCCCGGTTACCGTGGACGCGGTGCTAAAGTAGAACCCGCGGATCCGCTTCCGGAACACGCTCGCGGAGACCACACCGAGTGGCTTCAGGTAGTACTCGGCGCTGAAGTCGAGGTTGTCGGCCGCCGTGACCCGCAGGTTCGGATTACCCTCGGTGATCGTCCGCGCCTCGTCATCAATCCGCCGGGAGGGCAACATGTCGGTCGGGCTCGGCCGGGCGACACTCCGGTGGGCGGAGAACCGCAGGATGAGGGCGGAGGTCGCGCCGTAGTTGAGGTGCACGCCGGGCAGCAGGTTGGTGTAGCGGGCCGAGTTCCGCGTGACACGGCTGGCAGTGAGCACGCCGCGGGGCGTCTCCAGCTGGCGCGCCTTGCCCGCGAAGTCGGTGCTTTCGATACGGGCGCCGGTGACTAGGCCGAGGCGGCCGAAGGTGGCTCCGCCCATCAGGTACGCGGCGGCGATCTCCTCGGTGGTCGCGCGGCGGTTGGACTCGATCAGGATGGCCGAGGCATTTTCGTCCCGCCGGAACTCACCCCGGCGATTCCAGAACGTTTCGAGGAAGGAGCTCATCTTCGGGTAGACCGCGGCCATCCCGGCGCGTCCGCCGCTCTGCCGGAAAAATCGGTCATTCACGTAGGTCTCCGACAGTTCCGCCGGCGTGCGCGATCCGGTGTAGGTCCAGTTTCCCAGTTCGGTGTCGCCGCCGAAGACCCAGCTGCGGAGCTTCACCCTCGCGCCGGACTTGAGGTAGGCCCCGAAAGGCAACCCTTCGAGGGTGCGGCGTGCGTTCGCGTCGAAGGTGAATTCCTGGTCGCGCGAGGGATGTTGCGTGCGGGCGATCGAGCGGTGGGCGAGCCGGGCGGCGTCCGCGAGGCTGATGCCGTTTTCGACGCGGAAGACCGGGAATTCGCGCACCCGCCGGTCGTAGGACAGGTCGGTGCCGTTGAAGGAGAACACCGGCGTGAAGGTCTCCTCGTAGTGGTTTGTCGCACGGCCGTACGTCAAACGGGCGTCGAGGCTCCAGCCCTCCCGCCGGGTCTCGAGGCCGGCCGCGAGCTGGCCGCTGGTGCTGACGGGTTCCCGGTACTGGCGGTCGGTGTCGACCCGGCCGTTGCGCGAGGCGGCGGAGTCGGGGGTTATCGCGGTGCGTGTGCCGGGACGGTAGATCGTGCGGTAATCCTCGAGGTATCGGGTATCGTTGCTGTACAAGCCGCGCAACCAGAGCGTGGTGTTGTCGCCCAGCTTGTAGTCGACGCTGCCCGTGTACTTCAGCTTCCACGAGTCGTCCTCGATTCGGTCCTGCAGGGTGTAGGTGGAGATGTTGAAGTTGTCGGCGGCGTCGACCTGGTAGCTGATGCTTGAGGTGTGGTAGCCGCGGTCCGAGCGATAGTGGTTCAGCGAAGAGTAGACCCCGAGGCGTCCCGCGGGACCGAAGCGGTCGGCGTACTCCAGGTTAAACTGCTGGTCCCAATTCCGCTGCTGAAGGTTGTACGCGCCCCCTAGGTTGAGCTTCAGCAGACGCTCGCTCAGGTCGAACGCGCGGCGCGAGACGAGGTTGATGCTGCCGCCGATCGCGTCGCCCTCCATGTCCGGGGTGACCGACTTCATCAGTTCCACGCGCGCCAGGCTCTCCGCCGGATAGCCGCTCACCCCGTCGGCCCGGTCGTTGTTGGTGTTGCCTATGCGCACCCCGTCGAAGGTGATCGAGTTGAATTCGGGCCCAAGGCCGCGGATCACCGGCCGGCTCGGCTGGTGGGTGCTGATTTCGAGGTAAAGGCCGGGGAGCGCCATCAAGACCTCCCCGACTTCCCCGAGCCGAGAGTTTGCAAGCGCATCCTGTGAGACGACCTTCCGGATGTTTTCCGCGTTGCGCTGCACGTTGAGAGCCTGCGCCTGGCCCTCGGCCTGAGCCGTCACCATCAGCTTCTCTAACGCGACCACCTCCGAACCGAGGCGCAGGGTGACGGCGGCGGTCTGCCCCGCCGCCACCTCCACCGCCGCCTCGCCCGGCGAGCTGCCGGCTGAACGCGCGGTGAGCCGCCACGTGCCCGGAGCGAGCCCGGCAAAATAGAACAGGCCCCGGCTGTCGGTCATCTCCGGGCGGCTGGTGCCGTTGAGCGTCACCACGGCGCCCTCAACGTAATTTCCCGTGGCCTCATTGAGCACGGTGCCCCGGATCGCCCCGGAGGCTGCGGTCTGCGCTGAAAGACGGACCGTGGCCGGCAGGCTCATGACGAGCAGGGTAACCAGAAGGATGGAACGGAGACGCATTCTGAATCAGGATCACAGCTCAACGTGACGAAGAGGTGGCGCCCGCGTGACAATGCGGCAAACTAGCGCCGTAGTGACCGCTCGACGGGTCCAAAACGGAGGCGCCCACGCGATCCGCCCGCGCACCAGCCCTGTGAATCCCCCGTCGCCGTCCAAACGCCGGGAAGTTCGTTGGCGTGCCCGCCAACCCCGCCGTGCGTTGCGCCCGAAGCCCGGGGACGGCGCGCTGGCTGCGCGGGAATTTTGGTCGCACCCGGTCGCTGGCCGCGCTTTTCCGGAGTCCGGCTTTCCCCTGCCTATGTCCACCCACCTCGCTTCCTTCCGGATTCCTCCTTTCCCCGGCCGCCCCGCCTTGGCGGTCATCGCCGTGCTCGCCAGCCTCCCTGCGCAGACGGTGGCGCCGTCGTCGCCCCGCCCCGCGGCCTCCGATCAGACCATCACGCTGTCGCCCTTCACGGTGAGCACCGACAAGGACAGCGGCTTCGTCGCCGCCAGTTCCCTCGCCGGCGGCCGGCTCGCCACCGACCTCGTCGACACGCCCGTCGCGTATTCGGTGCAGACGCGCGAGTTTCTGGATGCCCTGAATCTCAGCGATCTCAACGAGGCGATCAACTGGACGGTCAGCGCCACGACGACGCCCGACGATGGCGGCGGGCAGCTCTTCGGCGGCACCGGCAGTAGCACGATCCGCGGCGTGGGCTCCAATGCCGTGAACCGGAACTTCTTCACCGGCGGCGCCAATCCGTCGACTTACAACCTTGAGCGCATGGACTACGCGCGCGGGCCCAACTCGATCCTCTTCGGCACCGGCACGATCAGCGGGACCTCCAACGCGGTGGTCAAAAGCGCGCGCGTCGGGCGCAACGCCACCGAGGTCCGCGCCGAGTATGGATCCTGGGATTCGCTCCGCGCCACCGCGGACGCCAATTACTCGTTGGGCCGCAAGATGGCCGCGCGGGTCGTCACCACCTGGCAGGACACGCATACCTGGCGCGACTGGGAGCGCACCCAACGGCGTGGGGTCTCCCCCTCGTTCACCGTGGAGCCGACCCGCTCCACCCGCATCTCGCTCATCGGCGACTATTACGAGCAGAAGGTGACCGCGGGCATGAACGCCCTCAACGATTCGCTCTCCGGCTGGGACGGGCGCACGGTCTATTCGGGCCTGCAGCCCGCCAACCTGCCCAGTCAGGCCGCCTTCGGCACCTCCCGGGTGGGCACGAACACCTGGGTCGTCTCACCGGCGTCCGGCCGCGGCTTTGACACCGCGGTGAGCTACACCGGAATGATGCAAACGACGTTTTACGGCGGCCAGCGGCCGATCAACGGCGTGGCCTCGGCCAGCGGAGCGAATCTCGGTTACAACGGCGGCCCGCTCATCGATTCGCCGATGCTCGCACCCGGCATCTACGACGCCGCGGTCCAAGGCTCCGCTTTCCGCGTGCCGCGGCGTTCATTCACCAACCTCGGGCCGAATCCGACTTCGATCAACCGCTTCCGCGACGCCACGCTCTTCCTCGACCAGCGCGTCGGGGACTCCCTCAATCTCCAGCTCTCCGGCGCGGTCAACCGGCTGTTCAGCTACGGTCTCATCGACTACTACACCAATCAGGGTTACCAGAACACGTTCATCGACATCAACCGCCTGCTCCCCGACGGCGCGGCCAACCCCAACTTCCTCCAGCCTTACAACGAATTCAGCCGGCCCGAGCGCCAGAAGGTCCAGACCACCAACCGCGCGCTCCGCTTCGCCGCCGCCTACAGCAAGTCGACGCGCTGGTTCGAGCTGCGCGCCAATCTCATCGGCGCCCACGAGAATCAGGAGCTTTTCCGCTCCCGGGAGTATTTCATGATCCCGGTCGACGCCGATCCGCGCGCGTGGGGCCTCGTCTCCAGCACGCGCACCCAGACCCTGCGCTACCGCTACTACTGGAACCAGCGCGAGCGCGAGATCACCGAGATGAAATCCATCACGCTGTTGGATCCCGCGGCCGGCACCTCGCGCCCGTACAACCCCCTCTGGGTCCTCGGCTCCGACCGCAACGACGCGACGGTCCTCAGCGACGCGACGACGAGGTACTACCAGGCCGCCGCCAACGTGTCGTTCTTCCAGAAGCGGTTCATCGTGCTCGGCGCCTTCCGCACCGACCAGGTCGATCGCAGCCAGCGCCTTTTCCTGCGCCCGTTGGATCACCCCGCCGATTTCGGGGTCATCACGCGCGAGCGCTTCATCTACCGCCCCGACGCGCCCGCCGATTACTTCAAGCTCACCTACGTCCCGAAGAACGCCGCCGGCGTCGCCACCGGCCCCGCCCAGCTTGCCCCCGCCACGCGGCCGCGGGACGCGACCACTGGCGTCGCGCTGCCGCAATACGCCCGCGATCGTTTCCAGGACGACTTCAACCCGCCTCCCACCAGCACGAGCAAGCCCACCCGCTCCTTCGGCGGGATCTACAACGTCGGTCGCGGCCTGTCACTCTGGGCCAACTTCGCCCAGACCTTCAACCCGACGGACTTCACCCGCACTACGATCGACTACGGCACCCCGCCGCCCTCGGTCTCCGAAGGCAAGGACTACGGCGTGCGCCTGTCCTTCGGCCCGCGTTTCTATGCGACGCTGAGCCGCTATGAGTCCGAGGAACAGGACGCCTCCATCTCCCAGCCGTCGGGCTTCAGCAACCTCCAGGCGATCGTGAACACGAACGTCCTGGGCGACACCTCGTCCGACGGCCGCAACCGGCGCGGGCTTGGCGACCTGCCCATCGCGTGGAACGACACGCTCGACCGCCAGAGCCGCGGCTACGAACTCGAGCTCGTCGCCAACCTGACGCCGCAATGGCGGCTCACGCTCAACTACGGGCTCGCCCACGCCGCGCAGACCGACGCCTATCGCCAGACACGCGCCTGGGTCGACGCCAATGACCCCACGTTGCGCCAGATCCTCAATGACGCCGGCATCGTCGTCGGCGCCGACAACGTCGCCCGGACGGATCCCGCTCGGCCGAACCCGTTCATCGACGCCACCAATGCCCTCAACGCTTGGAACAGCCTGCAGGCGAGCCGTGCCAACTGGGTCAGCGGCACGCAGCTCCTCAACCGGCTGACGAAATACACGGCGAACTTCTACTCCGACTATCGCCTCACCCGGGGCCGGCTCAACGGCCTGCGTCTGGGGTACGGCATGCAGTTCCGGGGACCGCAGGTGATCGGGTACCGTGGAGCCGACACCATCGTGAACCCCGCCAACCCCGCCACCGCGATCGACGATCCCAACGTCGATGCCTACACCGTCGTGTGGCAAAAGGCCTACTTCCTCGGGACCGCCACGCTGGGTTATCCCGTGAAACTGCCCGGTCGCCGGAAGGTGGATTTGAATCTCTCGATCACCAATCTGTTCAACTACGACCGCCCGCTGTACAACACCATCGGTCTCCGGGCCGCCAACGGCGACATCTCCTCGCCCGCCCGCGTGAGCTACCCGCGCTATTTCAGCTACACGACCCCCCGCAGTTTCCGCCTCTCCGCCACGACGACTTTCTAGTCCGGATCACGAATTTTTCCCATGCATCGCCGTCAATTCCTCCACAGCAGCGGCGCGGCCGCCGTCGGCGCCCTGCTTCCCGCGCGGGCGGCCGATCCGCGCAACCGTACCGCCGACGTGTGCGTTTACACTGGCAACGCGGCCGGTATCTCCGCCGCGATCGCCGCCGCGCGCGAGGGTCGGCGGGTTCTCGTGATCGAGCCCAGTCGTTGGCTCGGCGGCATGACCGGCGGCGGTCTCGTCCACATCGACTGGGGCCGATCGGAGGCCGCGGGTGGATTGGCGAGGCGGATCCTCAAGGACGGCCTCACGGATCCCCAATACCGCCGCCGGTTCGCCGACCTCGCGAAGGAGCATGGCGTCGAGATCCTCTACGAGCACCGCGTCGCTTCCGTGGTGAAAGACGGCTCCACGCTCACCGGCATCACGCTCGACCACGCCCCGCCGGATCGTTTCGGCTGTCCGGTCGCGCAGGCGAAAACCCCGGGCGCCGTGACCGTGAGCGCGAGGGTGTTCATCGATTGCTCCTACGAGGGCGACCTCATGGCCAAGGCCGGTGTGAGTTACACCTACGGTCGCGAATCCCGCGATCACTATGGCGAAAACCTCGCCGGGGTGCGGCCCCCGCTCGCGGTTTACGACATTGATCCCTATCGGAAGCCGGGTGATCCCCGCAGCGGCCTCCTCCCGTTGCTGCAGGATCACACCCCGGGCCCGATCGGCAGCGCCGACCAGCTCACCATGGGTTACGGCTTCCGGTGGAAATTCACGCTCGATCAGAACCAGATTCCGATCGAGCGACCCGAGGACTACGACCCCTTCACCTTCGAGGTGTACCGCCGCGCGTTCATCCGGAAGCTCAACCTCAATGGCCGCCGTATGCGCAAGCTCGGCGAATACGAGGTGGCGACCGGCGGCATCCACTACCCCGGGGCGGGCAACCTGTCGCGCAGCCTGATCGCGCCGACGGTCTTCGGTTGCAACGCCGCCTACCCGGATGGCGATTGGCCGACCCGCTCCCGGATTTGGAAATTCCACCAGGACTTCCTCCGCGGCATCACCCATTTCCTCCGCACCGATCCCTCCGCCCCCGCCCGGCTGAAGGAACGCGCCCGGATCGCCGGCTTCGACCCCGGCCAGTTCGACGACACCTCGGGCTGGCCGCACCAACTCTACGTCCGCGAGGCGCGCCGCATGGTTTCGGGCTACATCGTCACGCAGCGGGATATGGAGGGGACCACCGATCCGGCCGATTCCGTCGGTCTGGCCTCCTACGGGGTCGACGACTGGCCGTACGCCATGCACCCGCTCGACGGAAAGGTCGCCCTCCAAGGGGGTGAGTACTCGATGCTCTACCTCGAGGAAAAGCACCGCGGCATCTACAGGATTCCCTACCGCGCCATCACTCCGCACGAACGCGAGTGCCGCAACCTCTTCGTCCCGGTCTGCTGCTCCGCCAGCCACATCGCGATGACCTCCATCCGCATGGAGCCCGTCTGGATGACCCTTGCCGAGGCCGCCGGCGTCGCCGCGTCCCTCGCGATCGGCGGCGAACTCGCCGTCCAGCGCGTCGACTACGCGAAACTGCGCGCCAAGCTCCTGCTGGCCGGCGCCGTGCTGGATCGCCCGCCGGCGCGTGTCCCCGCCAAATCCTGACGGCGGGGCGGGGCGACGGGTATCCGGGGCGTCTTGATCGGGTGGGGAAAAAGGAAAGCCGCCGGTCGGACCGGCGGCTTGGCTTCGACGGCGAGGAAGAGCCTCCCCGGTCGCTGGGCTGGTGCGGCCCGATTTAGAAGCGGAACGAGACTCCCGTCGTCGCGCGCCACGAGTAGGTGGTGTAATCCTCCGGGTTGTCCGGCCGGCCCACGCCTTGGTAGGAGATCTGCGGCTCGTCCGTGAGATTGTTCACGTTCAGGAACAGCCGGGTGCGGCGGTTGAGCTGGTAGCTGGACTCCCAGTTGAGCGACTCGTAGGCGCCGAAGTAGTCGTCAAAGAGGTTGTTCACGTCGAGTCCCTCCAGGAAGTCGGATCGGTAGGTGTAGGACAGCCGGGCCCGGAACCCGCCGCCGGAGTACTCGAGGGCGGCGTTGTAGATGCGGTCGCTGAAGCCGTAGGTCGGCAGCTTTTCCTCGAGACGACCGGGATACTTGCCGTCGCTCTTGGTGAGCGTGGCCGAAAGCGAGACGCCGAGGCCGTTGAACGGGGCGGGCAGGAAGAGCAGCCGCTGGCGCGCGATGAGCTCGAGGCCGTAGTTCACCGCGCCGAGCGCGTTGTCGGTGGTGGTGTAGAGACGCGCGCCGTTCGGGTCCGGGATCGGGTAGCCGTTCGCGTCGGTGTTGGTGAATCGCAGGGTCGAGTCGTAGTAGAACCCCTTCATCTTCTTGTAGAAGACGCCGGCGGAGTAGAGCCCGCCCTTGGGGGTGTAATACTCGAGCTGGACGTCCAGGTTGTGCGAGGTCGAGGGCGCGAGGTTCGGGTTGCCGCCGGAGATGTTGCCGGTGTTGGTGTCGAGGTTCAGCCCCTGCACGAGGGAGTTCACGTCGGGCCGGCTGTAGCTGCGGTTGTAGCTCTCGCGCAGGATGAGGTTCTTCGCGAGCTCGTGCCGGAGGTGAAGGCCCGGCAGCCACATCGTGTAGTCCCGCTGCGCGGCGACCGCGGTGGGCGCACCGGGCGTGTTGCTGTTGTAGCGGTAGGTGCGGGACTCGAAGGTGTTGTGCTCCATCCGCATCCCCGTGATGAGCGTGGTGCGCCCGAAGCGCACGGTCCCCATCGCGTAGGCGGCGGTCGTGTCTTCCTGGGCCCGGTAGTCGTTGACGACGTCATTCTGCAGGGCGCTGTTGACCTGCAGCGCGAAGAGCTGCGGGTTGCCGCGCCGAAGAGCGTCCAGCTTGTCCAGGTCCGGGTACTGGTAGATGGGCAGGGCCCCGAAGGTCTTTTCCTCCGTGCGGCGCAGGATCGAGGCGTAGGGGAAGCCGGCCGCGTTGCTGCCGGTCTGGAACACGATCGAGGCCTGATCCTGCTCCTTCACGTTGGAGCGGAACTTACCGCCGAACTTCAGGGCCCCGGCGAGACCGTCCCCGACAAACTTGCGCTCGACGTCCAGGCGCAGGCTCGAGGCCTTCTCCGCGGCGTCACGGGGCGAGTAGGTGAGGTCGCCGCGATTGATCGAAGTGACGTCGTAGGGGTCCTTGCCGTTGAGGATGGTGTACACGGGTTTCCAGCGGATGGTCTGGTCGTAGCCGAACTGGTAACCCTGGTTGCGGATGACGTACGCGAGGGACTTGTCCCGGTTGGAGTCGTTGTTCGAGCGGAACAGGTCGAGGCTGATCGTGGTGGCGCCGAGCTGGTGCTGGCCGCCGAGCGAGGCGCCGTAGACGTCGTTCTCCGCGAAGCTCAGGTCGTTCTGGTAGCGCAGTTCCGTGAGGATCGTCGGCAGGCTGCGCCCGGTGTTGTAGGTGGCCTCGGCGATGCTCTTGGTTCCGGTGGCGGAATTGAAGCTGTGGTTCGAATTGATGTAGTAGCGCGCGCGGGGCTTCTCGGAGTCCGTCTCCTGGTGCCGGTAAAAGGGGCGGAGGTACACCGTCGTGGCGGCCCCCAGCCGGTAGTCGAGCGAGAGGTTGGCGCTGAGCGCGGAGGTCGTGCGGTAATTGGTCTGGGGCGCGGCGTTGGTGTGGAAGTAGAGGGGGCCCGTCAGGCGGAGCGCCGGCTCGAACTGCGGCTGCAGCACGGCATAGTCCTTGTCGAGGTTGTCGTAGTCGCGGGAGGTCTCGGACCAGGCGAGGTTCACGCCGACACCGAGGTTCTTCTGCCCGCCGCCCACGCTGAGGAGGTCGAGGTAGTTGACCGCGACGTTGCCGTTCCACTTGTCCCGCTTGTCATAGTAGAGGCCGCCCACATTCAGCTCCACCGCGCGTCCCTCGCGCTGGAAGGCGGAGCGGGAGATCACGTTGATGATGCCGCCCAGAGCGTCGCCGTCGCGGTCCGGCGTGGCCGCCTTGATCACCTCGATGTTGGCGACGGCGTCGGCGTTCAGCTGGCCGACCGAGAAGGCGCGCGAGTTGCCCGAGGACGGCATCCGGTTGCCGTCGACCTGGACGGAATTGTACTTCGCCTCGAGGCCCCGGATATTCACGCCCGAGGGCTCGCCGTCCTCGCCCTCGTTGACGCTGAGGCCCGGCAATTGCTGGAGGGTGAAACCGATGTTGCCGCCCAGGTTGGTGCTGAAGGTCTCCTCCGAGACGATATTCACCAGACCGCTGGCGGTCTTCTGCTGGTTGATGGCGAGAGCCTGGCCGCGCACGGACTCGGCCACGGTGAAGGCCTCCATCCGCAGCGTCGCGCTCTCCAGCGCGAAATCCACCGCCGCGACCTGACCGGCGGCGACGCGGGTTTCACGGCGCTGGAGATCGAGGCCGACGTACTCGGCCTCGAGGCTCAGGGCGCCCTCGGGCAGCCCAGCGAGCGAGTAACGCCCGTTGGCGTCGGAGTAGGCGACAGCGGAGGTGCCGGTCGCGCGGATGATCGCGCCCTGCAGCGAGAAGCCGGTGCGGGCGTCGGAGACGCGGCCGGCGACGGTGCCGGCGGCTTGGGCGGCGACGGGCGCGGCGGCGAGCAGACCGGCGAGCAGGAGCCGGTTCCAGGCGGCGCGGAGGAGGGGGTGAGGCGAGCGGGAGTTCATGGTTGGGAAGAACACCTTACAGGAGGCTCGCGACGGACCGGTGGCGGCCGGGGAACATCGGCGTGACGGAACGGTGACGATCTGGTGCGGCGCGTGACGAACGGGTGGCGAATGCAAAGAAACCGTGACGACGGGACATTCCCGTTGCGCGGCGGGATGGGCCCGGCTGCGTGGGGCCGGACATTCTTTTCATGACACCAAGATTCCTCGCTACCCACCTTGCCCCGCTCCTCGCCGCCGGATTCCTCCTCGGCGCGGCCTTGCCTGCATCCCGTCTTGCAGCCCAAGCCGTTTCCTCCCCGCCGCCGGCGAACGCCGGCGGTCAGCCGACGCAGCTCGAGCGGCTGGTGGTGACCGGCTCCAACATCCGCCGCGCGGACATGGAGAAGGTGGCGCCGATGACAGTGCTCGACCAGACGGCGATCGACGTGCGCAGCGCGCTGCTGCCCGTCGATCTCCTCACGTCGCTGCCCTCGGTGGTGAACCTCCCCGAGAACGAGACGCGCCTCGGCTCCTCGGGCGCGCGCGGCGACAACGCGAACCTCAACCTGCGCAACCTCGGAGCCACCGCCACCCTCGTGCTCGTCAACGGGCGGCGGATGGCGATCAACCCGATGACGGCGGGACTTTCGCAGGCGGTAAATGTGAACCAGCTGCCCACCCGCGGCGTGGAGCGGGTCGAGGTGCTGCGCGACGGCGCCTCGGCGATCTACGGGTCCGATGCGGTGGGAGGGGTCATCAACTACGTCCTGCGCCGTGATTTTTCCGGGGCGGAGACGACGGTGCGCTTCGGGGCGCCGGAGGCCGGGGGCGGTGAAAGCGTGCAGGGCGCGTTGACCCTCGGAACGCCGTTCGCGCAGGGCCGGGGCCGGCTGTTCGCCACCGTGGAGTCGCTCTACCGTGACGCGATCTTTCTCACCGAGCGCGATTTCAGTCGCAGCGCTGACAGCTCCGCGCGCGCCGAGCCTCCCTTCAACGCGCCGGGCGGCCCTTTCGACGCGCGGTCGGCCCGCGGGTACTGGCCCACCTTCCGGGTGGGCACCGCCACCGCGACGAACTACTTCCGTCCGGTGAACGGCACCCCGGTGCTCACCACCGCGGCTCCCTCGCGCGCAACCAACCCCGAATTCTTCCTCGATCTCAATCGGTTTGGCATGGCCGCCCCCCGCGTACGCCGCGGCAACGCCTTCGTGTCGGCGGAACTCGATCTCGCCGCCGGGATCACCGCCTTTGCCGACGCCGCCTACTACAAGTCGCGCTCGACCATGCGGCGGCAGCCGCTCGCCCTGAACGCCCCGACCTCGGATCAGCTGGCGGTGATGGGGGTGGATAATCCGTACAACCCGTACGGAACTCGGTTCTACCACCCGACGGGGGCCGCGAACGCGGACGGCTCGGCCCGCCTGAGCGGGGCGCCGCGGACGGTCAGTTTCACCGCGATGACCCTCGCGGATCTGGCGGCGGAGACGGTGAACACCCGCGCGGACGTGGTGCGGCTCGCCGGCGGACTCCGCGGGCGGCTGGGGGGCACCTGGTCGTGGGAAACCTCCGGCTTCTACAACAAGGTCTCCGGGGTGGACGAAGCGTACCCTGATGTGCGGGAAAGCCGGCTGCAGGCCGCGTTGCAGCGCACGGACGCGGCGGCCTACAACCCGTTCGGTTACACCTTCCGCGTGCTCGGCAACGCGGTGGTGGCGGATCGGCCGTACGCCAATCCGCCGGCGGTGGTTGATTCCTTTTCCGAGGTCTACGCCCGGGAGGCGGGGAGCTCCATCGCCAGCGGCGATCTGCGCGCCACGGGCCGGCTGTTGCAGGTGCGCGGCGCCGATGTGATGGCCGCCGTGGGGGCCGAGTTCCGCGTGGAGGATCTCGACGACCTGCGGCCTCCGTTCAGCGGGGAGAACCCGGCGGGTTCCGGCCTGGATACGACGAACAACGACTTCCTTCTGCACCCCCCCCGGCCCGATGTACGTGGTGATCGCCGGATCACGAGCCTGTACGCCGAGCTGGTCATGCCGCTGGTCACCGCGCGGCGGCCGCTGCCCCTCGCGCATTCGCTCGAGCTCACCGCCTCCGCGCGGCACGAGCGCTACAGCGACTTTGGTGACACGACGAAACCGAAGTTCGGCCTCAACTGGCGGCCGTTCCCGGCGATCATGCTGCGGGGGTCGGTCAACCAGGGCTTCATGGCTCCCAGCCTCGCCGCCCTCTTCACCAGCCCCCGCTGGAGCATCTCCGCGGGCGCCGGCGATGTGGACACCTACCGCAACCCGCTGCTCAACGAAGGTCCCTACGTGCAGCGCACCTATTTCGGCGGCAATCCCGCGCTGCGCGCGCAGGAGTCCCGCGGACGCACCTGGGGCGTGGTGCTGGATGTTCCGGGGGTCAAGGGCCTGAGTCTGACGGCTGACCATTGGCGCATCACGCGGTCCAACCTCCTGGGGCAGCGCAGCGTGGCGCAGATCCGCGACAGCGATACGGCCCTGCTTCGGGCCTACACGCGCGCCCAACTCGCCGCCGGCGTGCCCGCCGCCTCCATCGATCTCGGCAGCGGCACGCCGAACTACCGGGGTGACCCCGACGTCGTGCGGTTCGCGCTTACCCCCGAGGATCGCGCGGCCTTCGCGGCCTACAACACCGCGAACCCCGGCAGTCCGCAGGCCGCGGCCGGGAAGATCTTCTCCCTGAACCGTCCGTTCCTGAATCTTTCCTCCAGCGAGCACGAGGGTTGGGACTTCGGCCTGCGCTACGAGCTTCCGCGTCTGCCGTTCGGCCAGGTGGTGGTGAACTCCGACTGGGCTTACCTCGGTAAATCGCTCTCGACCCTCGCTCCCGCCAACCTGCCGCCGACCGTCAGCAACGGTCTCTACGCGGGCGGTGCGGCGCGTTGGCGCGGGACCACCACCGTCTCCTGGCGCCGGGGCGCCTGGACGGCGGCTTTCGGCGCCTACCAGGTCGGGCGCACGCACGACGCCGGCGCGACGACCACGGCTGCGGTCTACGAGTCCCTGGGCCGGCCGTCGTACATCGCGCCGTTCTTCACGGCGGGCCAGACGGTCTACCGGCGCGTCATCGATCCCACTTTCACCTGTAATCTGCTCGCGGGGTACCAATTCGGGGAGAATGCCCCGGCGCCGGTGCGTCGCACGCTGGTGCGGATCGGCGTCACCAACCTCAACGACCTCGAGCCGCCGCTGGCGAGCTCCGAGGGCTTCAGCTACGACGCCTCGGTGAACCAGAGCCTCCTGCCGGGCCGCACCTGGACGCTGGAGATCACGCGGCGGTTCTGACGAATCCGCCCCGGGCCGGGACCGGAGCCGGCCGGGACCTCGCCCGGATGTTACGGACGCGGCGCCCTGCGGTGCATCGCGGGGCCGCCTCCGTGACCTAATCCCGGCGCAATTGTCATCGCGACGTCACGGTGGCGACGCCGGATCGTAACGATGGTCGGGCAGCATGCCGGGATGGCTTCCTTCCCCGTTTCCTCCTTCATCCGCCGGGCGTCGCTTGGCGCCTGGCTCCTGTCCCTCGCCGCAGTGCTCCCCGCGGCGGAGGCTTCCCGTGGCGCTGCGCTGGGCGGCCAGCTTTTCGTCAACCACGGCCTGGTGGGCGTGGGGCGAATGCCGGCGGCCCAGCGGGACCGCTTCGGTGAGACCTTCGGCTCCTTCTCGGCGTTCGCTTTCCAGCCGGGGTCGTGGCGGCGCGAGGCCGACGGCTCCTACCGTGGGCTGCTCTTCACGCAACCGGACCGTGGATACAACGGCGCCGGCACGACGAACTACATCCCGCGCTTCAACAAGGTCGAGGTGACTTTCCGCCCCGCTCCGGGAGGCGCTGCGGCGCAGAATCAGGTGGGGCTCCAGTTGGTCGACTCGGTGCGTTTCACCGAGGCCTCCGGTGCGCCCTTCACCTCCCTCGACCCGGTGTCGAGCGGCTCCGGCTCGAGGCCTGGTCTGCCGCCGCTGCCCCAGGCCAGCAACGGCCGACTCTCCCTCGACGCGGAGGGTATCGTGGTCAATGCGGACGGAACCATCTGGGTGAGCGATGAGTACGGTCCGTACGTCTACCGTTTCGCCGCCGACGGCCGGTTGCTCGGGGTGATCCGCCCGCCCGAGGCCTTGGTGCCCAAGCGGGCCGGGGCTGACTCCTTTGCTTCCAATAACCCCGGTGCTGGCCAGCCCGCTCCGGTGCCCGCTGATCCCGTGACGGGCCGGCAGAACAACCAGGGGCTCGAGGGTCTCGCGCTCTCCCCGGACGGCCGTACGCTGTTCACGTTGCTCCAATCGGCCGCGCGGCAGGATGGTGGCACGGGCGCATCGGGTCCGCGTCGCCACACCCGCCTGCTCGCCTACGATCTCACCGGCGCCGAACCGAGGCTGAAGGGACACTACGTCGTCGCGCTGCCCGCCTTCCCGGTCGGAACCGCCACGCGGGTGGCCGCCCAGAGCGAGATCCTTGCCTTGAACAACCACCAGATTCTAGTTCTGGCTCGCGACGGAAACGGCCGCGGTCTGGCCAACCCCGTCTCCGCCTATCGTTCGGTCCAGGTTCATGACATCTCTGCGGCTACCAATCTCGTCGGCACGCCCTACGAGTCCGCCGCCACTCCCGTCGCTCCGGGAGGGGTCCTCGCTTCCGGCGTGGTTGCCGCCATCTCGACGGTGGTGGTCGACCTCAACGATTCCGCCCAATTGGCGAAGTTCGGGCTCAACAACGGGCCGGTTGATACCCCCAACACCCTTTCCGAAAAATGGGAAGCCTTGGCCCTGGTTCCCGCGCTCGACCCGTTTGCCCCCGACGACTGGTACCTCTTTGTCGGCAATGACAACGACTTCATCACCGCCAATGGATTCCAGGACGGGGGCGCCTATGCCGAAAAGTTCGAAAACGACACCATGGTCCTTGTGTACCGGCTGACGTTGCCCTCCCGGCTCGCGAACTCCTCCAGCCGCGCATCTCTTTCGGGTACGGACGCGAACCACATTCACGGCTTCGTCGTTTCCGGCGCCCGTCCGCGCACCCTGCTGGTTCGCGCAGTCGGCCCGACCCTGGCGAGCTACGGCGTGGGCGGCAGCGCGGCGGATCCGCAGCTCGTCATTTACGATCGCTCCGGGGCGCGCGTGGACGGTAATGACAACTGGTCCGATGGCGGGGCGGCCGTTTTGCGCGCAGCGGCCGCGCGGGCCGGCGCCTTTCCCTTGAGCGAAGGCGGGCGGGATGCCGCCGTCGTCGTGCAACTCGATCCGGGGGCTTACACGATCCTGGTCAGCGCCGCCGGCTCCGGTGGCGTGGTCCTTGCCGAGGTGTACGAACTGCCTTGACCGCGAGCCACCGCCCTCTCCGCCGCCGTCCCGCTCTTGCCGGAATCGCGCTCGAGTGAACGGGGCGGATCCGCGGCCGGTTAATTCGCGGTAACGAGGCAGGATTCCGCTCGCCCGGCAGGGGCAGCGGAAATAAGCGCGCGGTGATGATTTTTCGTTTTTGGCCGAAGCTTACCGTCCTCACCCTCATTCTTCCCTCGTTCGTCAGCCGGGCCGTCGACCGTCCCGCCCCGGCCGACGAGCACCGCGCGTGGCTCGCGGCGCTCCCGGCCGCGCCGAAGCCGGAGCTCACGAGGCACGGGCTGGTGGCGACCGAAGTCCGGCGCTGGCAGCCGCGGGGAGCGAATCAGGGCGTGGCGGTCGATCGCGACCATTTTTACGGCATCGGCAACTTCATCGTCGGCAAATATGACAAGCGCACCGGCGAGCGGGTGGGGGAGTGGATCGGGCTGCGCGGCGGCCCGATCATCCACCTCAACGGCGGGTTGGTGCAGGACGGACTCCTCGTGCTCTCCCACTCGAATTTCCCGCAGCTCCCGATGGCCAGTTCGGTGGAGTACTTCGATCCGGTCACGGTGCGGCCCGTGCGCAGCGTGAGCCTCGGGCTCCGTCACGGTTCGCTGACCTGGGCCGAGCGGCGCGAGGGCGAGTGGTGGGCGTGCTTCGCCCATTACAACGACCAGGGCTTCGAGTCGGGGAAGGACCAGCGTTGGACCCACGTCGGCCGTTTCGACGACCGCTGGCAGATGCTGGAGTCGTGGCTCTTCCCGCCGCAGGTCGTGGCCACGTGGGGCAAAAGCAGCTGCTCGGGCGGCAGCTGGGGGCCCGACGGATTGCTCTACGTCACCGGTCACGATGCGAAGGAGCTTTATGTGCTTCGCCTGCCGCGGCTCGGATCCGTGCTCGAGTACGTCACCACGATCGACGTGCCCTTCGAGGGCCAGTCCTGGGCGTGGGATCCCGCGGAACCCCGGGTGATCTACGGCATCATCCGCCGCACCCGGGAGGTGGTCGTCGCGCGCATCCCCGAGGTGCCGGCCGCGCTGCTCGCCCGTTGAATTCCGCACGCCGCCTCCTCCGCGCGTTCATCGCCGCCTGCCTCGTCGGCCTCCTCGCGGCCTGCGCCCCGGCGCCGCGGCCCGATCCCGACGCGCGCAACCCACCGCTGCGGCCGCGCGTCGTCACCGCGCCGGTGCCGCGCGACGCCGACGACCCCGCCATCTGGGTGCATCCGGCTGATCCCGCGCGAAGCCTGGTGCTTGGGACCGACAAGCACCGTGACGGCGGACTCCATGCCTTCGATCTGCAGGGACGGGCCGTCGCGCGCTTCGCGCCGCTGCGCCGTCCGAACAACGTCGATGTTGTGCGCGGGCTGCGGCTCGGCGGCCGCGAGATCGATGTCGCCCTGGTGACGGAGCGAGAGGCGGGACAGCTGCGGGTGTTTGCCCTGCCGGAATTACGGCCCGTGGATGGCGGTGGCCTGCCGGTATTTGCGGCGGATCCCGACCGCGCCCCGATGGGTGTCGCCGGCTACCGCCGGCCGGGAGACGGCGCGGTCCATGCCATCGTGGGCGGCAAGTCCGGCCCGCCCGACGGCTACCTGTGGCAGTACCGGCTGGAGGATGATGGCGCCGGCGTGGTGCGGGCGGTGAAGGTGCGCGAGTTCGGCCGCTACAGCGGCCGCAAGGAGATCGAGGCGATCGCCGTGGATGCGCGGCGCGGCTGGGTCTACTACAGCGACGAGGGTTTCGGGGTGCGCAAGTACCATGCCGACCCGGATCACCCGGAGGCGGAGCGGGAACTGGCGGTGCTCGGCGACACCGGGTTCGCCGGCGATCACGAGGGCATCGCGGTGCGTGACGACGGCGGGGATGCCGGGGTGATCGCGGTGTCGAACCAGCAGGCGGGAACCATCCGCCTCTTCGCGGCGGCGGGTGACCACCGTTTCCTCGGTGCCGCGCGGATCTCGGCCCGGGAGACCGACGGTTGTGAAGTCTCGCCCGGGCCCCTGCCCGGGTTTCCCGGCGGACTGTTCGTCGCGATGTCGACGGACCGCACGTTCCACCTTTACGCGTGGGACGAGCTGGTGGCGGCGGCCCGCGCGGTCGCGCGCTGAAGGCAAAGGACCGGCGGCGTGCGTTACGGCCGGATTACAGGACGGTGATAGTTTGGCGACGTTGGCGGTTTCGCTTTGCGGCGCAGACGCGGGGAGCAGCCCTTGGCGGGATGCCCCTGCCGCGCCTTGTACCCGCCACCTCCTGGAACCATCTCTGGAGCTCTCCCGCGTTGCGCCCTTTGCAGACCCTTGTGCGCTCCGCGGAACGGGGTCCCCGGCCGGTTGTGGCGGAATCCTTCGCCCCGGGTCGCAGTCCGGCGGTGGAGCGATGCGGCGCGGCGGGACCACGGGCGGAGGTGCGCCGGGAGCCGGGCCGCGGTCGCGTGCCGACCATCGTCCTCGGGGGCTTTGTCCCCGACGCGGGCGAGCAGGTGTTCCTGCTCCGGCGTTTCCTGCTGTCCCGCGGCGACCTCTACGCGGTCGTGTATCCCAAGAACGGATTCTCCCTTGACCTGCTCTGCGCCCAGTTGGACGACCTGGTTGATGACCTGCGGGTCCGCGGCCAGCGTCCCGTGGTGCTCGCGGTCAGCTTCGGGGCGGGGCTCGCGCTGGAGTGGCTGCGGCGGACCCGGGAGCGGGGCGCGGAGGCGGAGTTGGCGGGCATTGTGCTGGTGAGCCCGGTCGCGTGCACGGCGGATCTCATCCCCCCGGCACCGGCGCGGCCGTCGACGCTGGTCGGGCGGGTGCTGAAGCCCTACTTTGATTCCCCGGGCGAACCGGCGGAGCCGGTGGTGGAGCGCTCCCGGCTGGTCTTTTCCCGCATGTTCGAGGCGGGGGCGCAGAATCGCGTGGCGCTGGCTCGCCTGATGTCGCGCCCGGAGATCGAGCAGCTTCACGGCGCCGTCATGGGAACGATCCGCGGTCTCACGGCCCGCGGTGCCTGGGAGCGGGTGCGGGCCTTCGGCGCGATGCGCTCGCCGCTGGAGTATTTCTCGCCCGCCTTGCTGCCGCTCGCGGCCGCGCCGGCCCTGGTGCTTTTCGCGGAGCGGGAGGACGCGATGCTCGAACCGGCCTCACCCACGGCCTTCGCCTTCCGGCGCGCGCTTCCCGCCTATTTTCCCGCGGGCTCGACCACGGAGGTCCGGGCCCGGCCGGGTTCGCCGCCCGTCCAGCACGCCTCGCTGATCTTCCACGTCGCCGAGTTCCTCGTGCCCTTGCGCGCCTTTTACGGCCGGCTCCCCGCGCCCGGGTTGCCCTTGGCGGCATGAGCCGGCCCGAAGAGACCGCCGATGCTCCGCCCCCTCCGGCGTGGCCGCGGCGCCTGCTGGCCGGCGCGGTCTGGGGCCGGGCCCGCCAGCTCGAGCGACGTCTCCGGCGGCCGGGCGCCGCTGCGGGCGAGCAGGAGCGGATCTGGACGAATCTGGTGTCGCGGATCGCGGTCACCGCCCACGGCCGGGCCGCCGGGATCGAGGCGGGAATGTCGTACTCCCGGTTCCGTGCGTCGGTGCCGGTGCGCCGCTACGAGGACCTCGTGCCTTGGATCGAGCGCGCGAAGCGCGGCGAGCCCGGGGTGCTCTGGCCGGGGCGTTGCGCGCACTTCGCGGTCTCCTCGGGGACCACGGCGGGACGGACGAAGTTCATTCCCGTCACCGCGGAGATGCTGGCGCACTTCCGGCGCGCGGGATTGGACGCGCTCTGCCTGCACGCTCTCCGCCGGGGAAATCCCGGCGTGTTCCACGGGCGCCACTTGTTCCTTGGCGGCTCCACCGAGCTCTCACGCCTGCCGGAGGCCGCGCCCCGGCGCGCTTGGAGCGGCGATCTCAGCGGTATCTCCGCGCTGAACCTGCCGGGTTGGGCTGAACGCCACTTGTACGAGCCCGGGCGCGATATCGCCCTGATGGCGGACTGGCCGGCCAAACTCGATGCGATCGTGTCCCGGACGCGAGATCGGGACATCTCCCTGCTGGCCGGTATTCCCGGCTGGCTGTTGATTCTGGCGGAGCGGCTGCGGGTGGCCACGGGGAGGCCCAGCCTGCGCGCGCTCTGGCCGCGGTTGGAGTGCATCGTGCACGGCGGCGTTCCGCTGGGCCCCTTCGCGGACGAGTTGCGGGAGGCGACCGGGCCGGGAGTGGATTTCCATGAAGTCTACCCGGCCTCCGAGGCTTTTATCGCCGCACAGGACGGCGAGGCTGCCGCCGGTCTCCGCCTGCTGACGGACGCGGGCGTTTTTCATGAGTTCCTGCCCCTCGCCGATTTTAACGAGGAGCGCCTGGCGACGGCGGGGGGCGCGGCCCTGCGGTGCTGGGAGACCCGTCCGGGCGTCGACTACGTGCTCCTGCTCACGACTCCCGGCGGACTCTGCCGTTATGTGATCGGGGACGTGGTGCGTTTCGTTTCGACGGAGCCGCCGCGGCTGGTGTACGCGGGGCGCACGCGGTTGCAGCTGAGCGCCTTCGGTGAGCATGTGATCGAGAAGGAAGTCACCGACTCGCTCGCGCGGGCGGCTTCGCTGTTCGGCGTGGCGGTGGTGAACTTCCATGTCGCCCCGCGGTTCGCCTCGGGTCCGGGGGAGCGGGGAAGGCACGAGTGGTGGCTCGAGATCCGCGCGGCGGGGGGCGAGGTTTCGCCCGCCGCACTGGGCGCCGCGCTCGACGCGGGATTGCAGGCGATCAACGAGGATTATGAGGCGAAACGGCGCGGCGGCGGCCTGGAGGAGCCGATGGTGCGGTTGGTGCCTCCGGGGACCTTCGAGCTTTGGCTGCGCGCCCGGGGGCGTTGGGGAGGCCAGAACAAGATGCCGCGGTGCCGCAGCGACCGGGCGATCGCTGACGAACTGGCGCGACTCGCCGCCACGCAATGAGTCGTTCGCGTCACGGGAAGGTTAATTCGCGGTGGCCGGACCGGTCCGCCCTTGCTTCCCGCTCAGGTCACGACGGAGTCCTGCGCCCGTCAGCGTTCATTAAGGGTAGTCAGGTGCATACGGCGGGTCGCCCCTGGGGTTTAGGGGCGGCCCGCTCCACCGCGGCCGATGCGCCGGTCGCGCGTCACCGCCGCCGCTGGCATCTGTTGCTGCTGGCCTCGCTGATCGCCTCGTCCGCCGGCCGCGCGCTGGCGGATTTCGCCCGCGCCCTTGATTGCTACCACCACCGGCGCTTCTCGGAGGCTCGCGCGCTTTTCCGCGGGGTCGAGAACGCCCGGCCGGGAGATCCCGAGGTCGATTTTCACCTTGGACGGCTCGCGCTGTGGTTCGACGACGCCGACGAGGCCCGTCACCGGCTGGAGCGCGCGGTGGCCGCCCGCCCCGCGGACGCCCGCCTGCGGCACGCGCTGGGCGACGCCTTCGGGCTGCTCGCCCAGCGGGCCCCGCTCGTCTCGAAACTCCGCTGGGCGCGGCGTTGCCGGGAGGAGTATGAACGCGCGATCGCCCTTGACCCCCGCACCGTGGAGGCGCGCTGGAGCTTGCTCGGTTTCCTCGCGATCGCTCCCCGTCTGGCGGGCGGTTCGCTGGAGCGTGCGCGGGAGCAGGCGGCGGAGATCGCGCGCTTGGATCCGTTGGAGGGCCGAATCGCCCGGGGCACGCTCGCCCTCATCGAGGGCGCGCCCGCCGCGGCGTTCGCCGAGTACGACGAGCTGCTGCGCCGGGACCCCGATCATTTCGTCGCTCTCTACCAGATCGGCCGCTGCGCGGCCCTCAGCGGCCGGGAGGTGCGACGGGGCATCGAGGCGTTGCGGCGGTGCCTGGAGCTTTCCCCGCCTGCGGGCGAGAACCGGCCCGGCCACGCGCACGTCCACCACCGCCTGTCGGAATTGCTCGAGCGCGACGGGCAGGCCGCGGCGGCGGCGGTCTCCCGTGACGCGGTCCTCCGGCTGGAGCCTGATTTCCGGCCCGGCAAGACCGCGCTGCGCAACTGACGGGCCGCCGCTTGGCCGGCCGTCACGTGATCGTCACCGGAGTGGCGGATTCGCGCCTTCCCCGGGCACGGGTCCCGCGCTTGACTCCGCGGCCCTCTCGCGACGCGTTCGCGGGGCCTTTGCGTCTACGTCTCTCCCCTCCGACTTTTCCCGCATGACCTTCTCCATCACCGAGCTCGAGCACGAGGCCGATCGGTTGCTCCGGGCGCTCCTGCACGTCGAGTGCGACCCGCGGGGACGGAAGTGGAACCACGAGACCTGCCTTGGGATCGCCCCGCTCACACTGGAGATCAACCGGCTCAAGGCCGAGCGCGGCGCCGTGCTGCTCGCACACTCCTACGTCGACCCGGAGATCACCTACGGAGTGGCTGACCACCGCGGTGATTCCTACTTCCTGAGCCTGCGGGCCCGCGAGTCGCGCGCGCCGGTGATCGTCTTCGCCGGGGTCGTGTTCATGGCCGAGACCGCGAAAATCCTGTGCCCGTCCGCGGAGGTGTTGGTGCCCGACCGCGGCTCCGGGTGTTCGCTCGCCGACTCGCTCACCGCCGCCGACCTTCGCCGGCTGAAGGCGATGCACCCCGACGCCGCCGTGGTCTGCTACATCAACAGCACCGCCGAGGTGAAGGCCGAGTCCGACGTGTGCGTCACCTCCGGCAACGTGCACGCGATCATCGCCGCGTTGCCGCAACCGAAGGTTCTCTTCGTGCCGGATCGCCTGATGGGGCAGAATGTCCGGACCGAGCTCCACCGGCGCGGGGTGGAAAAAGAGATCATCACCTCCGACGGGACCTGCATCGTGCATGAGGAGTTCGGGCTGGCGGAGATCGCGGAGGCGCGGCGGCAATTCCCCGGTCTGCGGGTGGTGGCGCATCCCGAGTGCGCACCGGAGGTGGCGGCCGCCGCGGATTTTGTCGGCAGCACCGGCGGCATGATGAAGTACGTCCGGTCGACGGGGGCGCCCTACTTCCTGATGCTCACGGAATGCGGTCTGGTCGGCCGTCTGGAGGTGGAGGCGCCGGAGAAGCGCTTCGTCGCCGGCTGCCGGCTCTGCCCCTACATGAAGCTCAACTCGCTGGAGAAAATCCGCCAATGCCTCGCCGCTCCTGCCCCCGGGCAGATTGTCTCGGTCGAGCCCGGCGTTGCCCGGCGGGCGGCTCGCTCCCTGGAACGGATGTTTGAGCTGAGCCCCGTTGACTGACTTTCCATGATCACCCCGCGCACCGACCATCTCATCGACCTGGCTCTCGAGGAGGACCTCAGTCTCGGCGACCTCACCAGTCGTGCGATTTTTCCGCCGCGCCATCGCTCCCGGGCGGTGATCGAGGCGCGGGCATCGCTGGTGATTTGCGGGCTCGAGGTGGCCGCGCGGGTGTTAACCCGGGTGGATCCCGCGCTGCGGGTGCGGCCTCTCGTTGCCGACGGTGCCAGGGTGCGGAGCCGGCAACCCGTGCTGCGGGTGGCGGGGCCGACCGCGTCGCTGCTCGCGGCGGAGCGCACCGCGTTGAATTTCCTTCAGCGCCTTTCCGGGATCGCGACACTATCCGCGGCCTATGCCGCCGCCGTGGCCGGGACCGGCGTCCGGGTGGTCGACACCCGCAAGACCATCCCCGGCTGGCGGGCGCTGGAAAAGGCGGCGGTGCGTTGCGGCGGGTGTTGCAACCACCGCTCGTCGCTGGGGGAGCATGTGCTCATCAAGGACAATCACATCGCCGCCGCCGGATCCATCGGGCGCGCCGTGGCGGCGGCACGGGCGGCGGCGCCGCACGTCGCGCGGGTTGAGGTCGAGGCTGGTTCCTTGGCGCAGGTGCGTGCCGCCGTGACGGCGGGAGCGGAGGTTATCCTGCTCGATAACCTGACGCCGACGCAGGTCGCGGCCGCCGTGCGTTTGATCGCGGGACGCGCGCGAGTCGAGGTATCGGGCGGGATCACCCTCGGCAACGTCCGTGAGTATGCCCTGCCGGGCGTGGATGTGATCAGTGTCGGCGCGCTCACGCATTCCGTGCCGGCGGCGGATCTGAGCCTGGAGGTTGTTGGAAGCTGAACCGGGGTGACGGGGTTTTTAACCACGGATGAACACGGATGGACACGGATCAGCGGGGCTCGGTGTAGCCGCGGCCGCCCGCCGCGGACCATGCGGAGCTGATGCAGGCCGATGGCTTCTCCGAAGAGAGCGGACTTTAATCGCGAATTTCACAGGCCGCGCACAGAAACGCATCCATGGCGGGTTCGAAGGGGGTCGCGCCAAAAATTCGGAAGCGACAGGATCGAGCGGGGGTAAATGTGGAACGCAGGAAAGCGGGAACGATGGGGAGGGACCGTCATGCGCGTGATCACGACCGACTGTTTGGTGATCGGGGCCGGGCTCGCGGGGAGCGCCTATGCGCTGCAGATGGCCGCCTCCGGCTTCACGGTGGAAGTGCTGGCGCTCGGGGATCCGCAGGACTGCAACTCCGACTGGGCGCAGGGCGGGATCGTCTATGATGCGGAGGGTGATCCCGGGCTTCTGGCGGCTGATATCACCGCCGCCAGCGACGGGGCGGCCAACCCCGCGGCGGTCGCGCAGCTGGTGAAGGATGGTCCGCGCGCCGTGGAGGAGATCCTTCTCCGCGGCGCGCAGGTGGAATTCGACCGGGATGCAGCGGGCGCGTTGGATCTGACGAAGGAAGGCGGGCACTCGTCGCGGCGCATCATTCACGCGGCGGATCGCACCGGGCACGCGATCCTTTCGGCGGTGGCGCGGCAGGTCTCCGCCTCCTCGCGGATCACGCGTCGCGCGGGCTGGGTGGCGGTGGACCTCCTGACCCTTTCGCACAACGCGGAGGACGAGTCGCGCCGCTACGAACCGCTGACGTGCTTCGGGGCGTACGTGCTGGATCCGATAGCGGGAGAGGTTGCCGCGGTCGTCGCGCGCAAAACCGTGCTGGCGACTGGCGGGATCGGGCAGGTCTACCTGCATTCGACCAACCAGCCGGGGAGCGTCGGGCACGGGGTCGCGATGGCGTACCGTGTGGGCGCGCGCCTGATGGACCTGGAGTATGTGCAGTTCCATCCGACGGTTTTCGCGCGGGAGGGCGCGCCGCGGTTCCTGGTGACGGAGGCGTTGCGCGGGGAGGGCGGTGTCTTGGTGAACCTGCGGGGGGAACGGTTTATGGACGCGGTGCATCCGCGCGGCTCCCTGGCGCCGCGTGACATCGTGGCCCGCGCGATCCACCGGGAGCTGGCGGCGAGCGGCGATCCGCACGTGTGCCTTGATCTTGGGGGGCTGGAACGGGATTTCATCCGCCGGCGGTTCCCCGGTGTGCACGCGAAATGCCTTGGGCACGGGGTGGACATCACGCGCGAGCCGATCCCGGTGGTGCCGGCGGCGCACTTCCTCTGCGGCGGCATCCATGCCGATCTTCGCGGCCGGACCAGCGTGCGTGATCTCAACGCGATCGGGGAAACGGCGTGCACCGGTCTCCATGGCGCCAACCGGCTGGCCAGCACTTCGCTGCTGGAGTGCCTCGTGGCGGCGCGAGCGGCGGCGGGTGCCGACGTGGAGGACCTTGCCGCCGGTCCGATGGCGTCACCGCCGCGGCCCCGGGCTTGGGAAAGCCCCGGCCGGGAGGCCGACCCGCTGCTGGTCCGGCAGGATTTGCTGCAGGTCCGGCACACGATGTGGAATTACGCGGGTATCGTCCGTTCGTCCCGTCGCCTCAGCCGCGCCCGGCGCATCCTGCTGGAATTGCGCGAGGAGGTCCACGGTTTCTACCGCGGCTGCCGTCTCACCCCGCAACTGATCGAGCTTCGCAACGCCGTCCAGACCGCGCTCTTGGTGGTGCACGCGGCGGCCCTGAATCCGCGGAGCCGCGGCTGCCATTTTATCGAGGAGGAGCATGGTCGGGAGGGACCGCGGGGGTAAAAAAAAGCCGGCCCGCGATCGGGCCGGCGACTTTCCGTTGGGCCGCCATGCGGTGGCCGGTGTCTTCAGAGTTTCCAGCGTACGCCGAAGTTGGCCGAGACCCCGTATTCCTCGAATTGCACAAACCGGGCCCCGTTCTTGCCGAAGTACACGCGGAACGGTTCGTCGGTCAGGTTCAGCAACTCGGCGTAAAGGTCCCAGTTGCGGCCGAGCCGGTAGTTAACCGAGACGTCGATCTGCCGGTGGTCGTCGACCCAGCGGTCGGTCGCGGCGTCGCCGCCGAGGGGTTCGTCCTCCCGCAGGCGCGGCGTGCGGAAATTGAGCGCGGCGCGCATGAAGAGATTCCCGCGCTCGAAGGTCAGCGCGAGGTTGCCGATCTCCCGCGACTGGCCGATGAAGTCCAGGGTCTCGCCGGGACGGGTCGGGTAGGTCGCACGGCTCGCGGTGCGCGTGTAGTTCGCCATCAGGCCGAGCCCGTTGAAAGGGGCGGGCAGGGAGCGGAGCTGCTGCTGCCAGGCTAGCTCCAGACCGTTGATGCGGCCTTTCGGGCCGTTCACGAAGGTCGTCAACATGTAGCCGGTGGCGGGGTCGCCGCCTGGAATCTCCCGCTGGTAGGTGAAGTTGGAGATGTCCTTGCGGAAGACCGCGGCGGAGACGAGGCCCAGCGAAGGCAGGTAGCGCTCCACCGACGCATCCCAGTTGACCGACTCCAGCGGGAGCAGCCGCGGGTTGCCCTCGGTCACGCGGCTGGCGGTCTGGTTGACGGTGCGGCGCAGGGCGCTGTCGTCGAAGGAAGGACGGGCGAGCGAGTTGCTCCAGGAGGCGCGGAGAACGGTCTGCCGGTCGAGGTCATGCCGGAGATGGATCCCGGGCAGGAGGTTCTCGTAGCTGCGGCCGCGGCTCACGGCGCGGACGGTCGTGCCCGCGAGTTCGTTGCCGCGGTTCTCGTACTGGGTGCGCTCCAGGCGGGCACCGGCGAGGACTTGGAGCCGCCCGAAGGTGGCGCCCCCCATGAGGTAGCCGGCGCTCACGTCCTCGGTGGACTCCCAGTCGTCCTGGGTGCTCTCCGCCAGCAGGCGGGTCGGAGTGAACGCGCTCCGGTTGGAGGAGAAGGCTTGCAGCACCTTCGGGGTGCTGGCGCGGTAGCCGGAGGAGAAGAAGGGGTAATCGGCGTTGGTCTGGCCTTCCAACATGGTGGCGAACGTGAAGGAGGCGGGAGCGGCGTGGTCGATGGTCTCATTGCTGGCCGACTTCTCCTTCCCGCGGAACTGGAAGCCGAATTTCACGTAGGCGGGAGCGTCCCCCAGTCGCAGGCTCCGGCGAGCGTTGGCGCCGAGGTTCGTCTCGGTCTCCGCGCCCGGGGAATTAACCAGGCGGAAGCGGCTGATCTCGGTGTAGAGCGAGGGATCGGAGATGTTGGCGCCCGCGACGTTGAACGTCGGCGCGTACAGGCCGGGCGCGAAGGAATAGGTCCACGTGCTGGTGCGGGCGGCCTTGCGGAAACGCACCGTCAGCTCGTCCGGCCGCTCCTCCTCGCCCTTGGACCAGCCGGCGCGGCCGTCCAACTGCCAGGGGCCGATCGTCTTCTCGAAACCCGCGACCGTCGCGATGATGCTCTGGTCCTTCTGGCGGTAGCGCATGTCGTGCCGCTCGCGCCGGAGGTTTGTCACCGTCGCGCCGTTCGACGAGAGCGCCGCCACCGTGCCCTCTGCGAACGGCAGGGTGTAAACGTAGCGGATCTCGTGGTCGTTGAACTGGGAGAAGGTGCCGCGCAGGTAGATGCTGGTGCCGGCATCGGGCCGGTACTCGAGGGCGGAACTGGCGCCGTAGCGTGTGCGGGTGATCTCATACTCGCGGAACGCCGCTCCCAGCAGCAGCGGGGCGGTCGTGCCGGCCGGAGCCCCGGGAACCGGTCGCGCCTCGTAGCCACCGTCCTCCTCGAAGTTGTTCGTGCCGAATCGGCGCGCCTGCCAGTTGGGCGAGAAAATGAAGCCCATCTTGCCGTCGGCGAACCGGTCCGCGTAGGTGAAGCTGAACTTGCTGCTGTGGCGTTCCGCCAGGTGGTTGTACTGGCCTTGCGCCGTCGCCTGGATCTGCCGGCCTTCCGCGTCGAACGCGCTGCGGGTCCGCACGTTGATGCTTCCTCCCAGGCCGTCCGCGTCCATGTCCGGCGTGGGCACCTTCGTCACCTCCACCGCCGCCAGCGCGTCCGTCGGGAGCACGTCCAGCGCGACGACGCGGTCGCCCCGCTCGGGCGTGGCGAGGGAGACTCCGTTCAGCCGCACGCTGTTCAGGTCGGGCCGGATCCCGCGAACCACGATGAAACGCCCTTCGCCCTGGTCGCGGTAGAGCGCGAGTCCCGGAATGCGCTGCATCGTTTCCGCGACGTTCTGGTCGGCGAAACGTCCGATTTCGTCCGAGGCGATGATGCTCGTGAGCGTGTCGGCGGCGCGCTGCTGGTTGAGCGCGCGCGCGGAGCCCACCGTGCTGCCGGTGATCACGAATTTCTCAAGCGCGACCACGTCGCCCCCGAAGGCCACGTCGAGCCGCGTCGCGCGGCCGTCCTCGACCGCGATTTCGCGCGGAACCTCCGCGTAGCCCACGTAGCTGAAGAGCAAGCGGCGGCGACCGGCTGGCACTTCGGCGAGCGCGTATTCGCCCGCCGCGTCGGCGAACGCCACGAGCGCCGTGCCTTCGACCGTCACGCGGGCGCCGGC
>JACCDP011219674.1_pt1 | contig 99012 bp, 115 predicted proteins | sample 7445841 | NCBI WGS metagenome assembly JACCDP01 (sample SAMN15323441, study PRJNA562643) | freshwater metagenome | isolation source: river surface water | place: USA:Blue River Watershed | collected 2017-08-17
AAAGCAGGAGCTGTTTGGCCATTACTTAAGATATAAACATCGACCATGTTGGCATTGATACCAGTCCTGACTGTCGCTATAGCCTTTGAGACACTTCCGAATGTCGGATGGGTAAATGATTTGGCTGACTGTGAATAATCTTCTGCAGTAACAATAGATCTTTGTATCGAAAAATCTTTCGGAGCCCTTTGCTTGGCGCTCTTTAAACTTTCTCGGTCTAAGCCGCCTTCTGACGGCGTGATGTTACGGAAACGCACGGAAACAGGCGCAGAAGCGGGCGGAGATGGTTTATACTGTCTGGTAGTGTCAATGACAAAAGCACCAATTCTACCTCTCACACCGCCGCCTCTCCTATAGCTAACAGAGATAACACTGCCAACTTTAGGTGCGACTCCGGCCTGATTGTCGCCAAATTTCAATGTAAGACCTGTCGATAAAATCTCAGCTTCAACTACTTTATCATTTGGACCATATCTCTCAATGGGTTCAAAAATCGTGGTATATTGTTCCCTGGTATCCCCATAATCAACATTTACTACAATAGGGCTATCTAAAATATTAGAGCCAGATATATTCACTATCTGATTGATACCGCCAACGCTATTAATCAAGGGGCTAGCTATCGTCTCACCCTCTATGCCAAAAGCCACCACACCCTTCTTACCAGCGGGAATTACAACGTCAGAAGTGAAATCAAGAGGTGACTTGAAAATCTCGTAAAAAATAATTGTATCATTAGGACCTCTAGTGGTCAACTTAACTCCTGCTGGTATTACCACATCGGTGAAAGCCGAATTGACTAAACTAATTTCGAAAGCCGTTGTCGCAGGAGTCGCATTCCTAATCTTTTGATTTATAAGAGCTAAATGATTTACCACAGCTTCTTCCGTTATCGCTGTCGGCAATGTGCTCTCATTTGCCAGCAAATCAGATCGAAGCGAAAGTTTAGCCACCACTGATGCTACTATCTCTACTAACATGACTATGCCGTTGCTGGCTGCAAAGTCATTGAATTGATCTGGGAAATATGCTTTTATATATTCATATATCGCCTTTCTAGAAGTCTCGAAGTCAAGACCAGAGAAATCGATATTTCTTAAGCTGGCGGCTGCCAAATTTAGGCTAAACTCGTCAGGACTATTGGGTACTTCAAAATTAATGTTGGCCATTATAATCCTGCTATTGCTGTGTCGATAGTGATAATAGTCCCAGGACTTGCAACAACGCTAGCCTCTAAGAATATATTCACTCGATTTTGATTGTCATTGTCCGGTGTCACTCTGAGAGTTTTCAATATGATTCGAGGCTCATATCTAGCAATCGCATTCCGGATATCTGCCTCAAGATAATTTAAAGTAGTGTTATCCAGCTGATCGAAGACAGCAGTGCGAAGCCTTGTTCCAAATGCCGGTCTAAACACTCTTTCACCCGGAACAGTTAGCAATAACTGTAAAATATCGTTCTTGAGTAGTTGCTCATCCTCTTGCCTAGATAAAACCGCATTAGGACCACCGTAAAAAGGAGGGTTGAATCCATATAGGTAAGGAATCTTCATTTGACAAGTGCCCCAAGAGATCTCAAGTTAGCTTGCAGAGACACCAATAGATTATTCTTCTCTTTAATCGCTGCAGTCGTATCAGCGATTAAAGAATCAAGCGAAATTACTGTCGCATTTAATTTTTCCAAGATATTCGACAAACCCTGATTACCTGTTAAATTAATTGCAGAAATAGTCTTATTTGTTTCATTCTTTGTTTTTTGATATGTTGATAAATCAGCCTTAAGAGTGCTTAACGCTGCGGTTTCCTGATTAACCCTGACAGAAAGGCTATCAAATTCTGCTTTTATCCCATCAGCGATTTGCATCTGTTCTTCGACTGTCAGACCCATACCATTATAGTCAAGATAATTAAGATTATGATCTATATTCACCTTATTGCTTAAAACCAATGTCTTTTCAGCCACAATTGCTGTGTCGGTAAATTCTATGAGATCTCCTATCTCATATAGCCTTTTGTTATTTGTTATGGCTGAATCATTGCCACTGGCTGACGTTGCGACTAAAGAACCGAGATCAGCTCGATCAAATGTCTTAGCCAGCAATTTCCTTCCCGAAACGCCATCTGGAATCTTTGCAAATATAATCGTTGATTTCTTTGGGGTATTGTTGCTTATATTATATGATACATTCGTATTCTGGATGAAATCCTTCAGTTCATCAGAATAGAATCCTGTAGGATATTTTATAATCATAATGGATGCTCGATGATTTCCCTTGGTGGCACCGAATAAGGCCCATTGTATGTTTTAGCCCGGTCCGAAGGATAAATGCGCAGTGGCAATTGGGATTTTTGTATAGACCCTACAGAAGACCCACCAGGACTTATCTGAAAATTCGAAGCGAGCACCTGTCCAGTAGTCTGGAAATTAGCCCCAAAGGTAGCCTGCAAGCCACCGCTATCGATATTAATACTAGACGCTTTCATGTTTATTGAGCCAACTGCTTGTAAATTGATATTGTCGTCACTAATAATATTCACCTCCCCGGTACAGTATATTTCTAATGCTCCTGTCTGCTCATTGTTTTGCAATATGATTTTCTTATTAGTATCGTCTAAGCATATGCTCATGTTATTATTAGCGCTAGATCTCCATATGCCGCATTGATATGATCGGCTAAACCAAAATCCTCTATTTTGGCTGTCCACGATTTCTACCCAAGGGCCATCTCCCTCTTGGCCATCCCTAGCCTCAAAACCTTGATTAACATCACCGATTTCTACTCCAGGTGTGACAAGCGGATCTTTTGGCCCTGGACCATTCTTCGATCTGGTTTTAAATCTGATATATTCATTATCCAGATCTATCTTTAGGTGATGGCTATTGGTCTCGGGGTCAACTGTTAAAGCCGATTTCCCTAAGAACTCATTCTCTTCTAGTCCTTTATATCCTGCTGCATATTCATCACCCAGACCTGAACTTAACATTATATATTGATATCTGTCGTTTTGTTCTATGAGCTGCCCGGCTGGTGTTCCCCAATTCGTGTGATTCAATTCGATGTTCTCATTGAATTCAAAATAGAAACCTCTTGGGTTTCCACTTGTCTCTTGGCCGTGTACTGAGGGGCTCCTTCTTCCTTTTAACAATATACCGTTACCTGTAGGGTTTTCTAATTCTTCACTCCTCGAGTCATCTGTTCCTCTATCATCAAGGACTATTTTATAGCCATGCCTTGTAACTAGGCGTATCCATCTTGCATCTTTGCCCGCCCAATGTATGTCTTCCCTCTCTGTAAGTGGGCCGACTTCATCAAGATGTGATCGCTGGATGTATGCATCGTTTTGGGGATGGAATCCCTTGTCATATGCTTGGAATAGCATTCCACCTTTGGTTCGAATCTTTATCCATCGGTAATCGTTATTTTCTTCTTTGGATAGGTATGCTTCGGTGCCATATTCTGAGGATCTTGACTTTGATGCAATCGGACCTGGCTGCGCCCAGCCTACGTCTCTGCATTCAATTTTATGCCCGTATCTTGTTGCTAGGCTAATTCTTCTCTGGTCACCGTCTTCTACTTTTGTATCTGGCTTGTCTTCATTCAATAATCTTAAAAGATAATTTGTTCTTTTTAATTCGAATTCTTTATCTTGTTCGAAATTACCTGTAAATTCGCCGTATTCTGTCTCTTTTTTCCAATAATATCCTTGATCGCTAAGCTGTAATATATTCCCATATTTGGTAACCTGAGTAATATACTTCTTATCAGGATTGTTTATTTCTGGCTTTATTAATATATTACCTAGAATGTTTTTATTATATGGATCGATATCCGGAGCTGGCGGGTCTAGATCATGCTCAATAGGATAAAATCCAACGCTACTGGATATATCTAAGTTACCGTAGCGATCTTGGTAACCAGCGACCATCGGTCTACCATCTTTAGGGAAATAAGCTTCGCTATATGAAGTATCAGTATAATCCGGTTTTTGGCTTAATAGGAAGGGAGCATAATATTCATTTTTTAATGGGGTCGCAAACCCTATCCAGACTGGCGCGTAGGCATGCTGCTTTTCAAATGTCACCCATACCCAGTCGCCTATGGATGGGGAATATTGAACGACTGTTGATTTCCCTCCCAGTGCTTGATTTGCGACTGCCCATGGGCATTCTTCTGTGGCTAAATCGTAATCATGCAATTCAGGAACTTTTATTCGTACTCTGCCCATGTTTAATGGGTCATTTGTATCTGTCACTACCGCCCTGTATATGCCTGGAAGTTTATTCCACAAGTTAGCTTGTCTGAGATGTAGGAATTTTTGATAATTATCTTGTGGTGTATCCATCAATACCTCGTGCTGACTAGTGTTTTATCCGGATATTTTATAATTAGGCCTGTTGGTGGCCAATTTAAGGTTTCTGTAACGTTGTTAAATGCCAACAATACCCAATCATAATATGGAGTCTTATATAGCCGATTGCTTATAAGATCTGGTCTACCATTATATTCGGCGGTCACCTGAAAAGAATAAACCAGATTTGGGTTTAAGTTTTTGGTCAAGAATGCTGGCTTTTTCCACACAGACATAGTTTCCTTGTTTTGATAAATTATTTCCTCAGTAGTCTTAAATCTAGAATATTGATTGTAATTCAATGCCATGTCCTCTTTAAAATTGGGTCGTTGTTTTCATTTTTTACTGTTGCTTTATATGGCAGCCATAATGTGAGACTGAAAGAGACATCTGTCTTCATGCTATAAGCATATTGAGTATTCCTAACAACAGGTGCTTCTGGCTGCCTGACATATCCCGTCGGAGCTATAGAAGCGTTATTCTTAAGAGAATTCTGCTCAGGCAAAATAATTGGTCCAGAATGCGTTATAGACAAATTGCTCATATATACAGGCATTGCAGATGGGCCGGTAAAGCCCCACATTTTCATCATTATCGCAGCTTTCTTAACTAATTGCTCATTCTCCTCTTCTTCTTCTGTACCGAAGACTTCAGATAGATCAAAGTAATAGCTTCTATATTTTCGTACTTCACTTATTACCTTGTCATTGTCCCAAGTAGCTCCATCTATAATATAAGTAGTCTCAACAGTAAATTCCCTCTGATTTGGCCCCTTATACATGAAAGCGGGGTATACGCCAGGAGCATTTGTATCACCATTAGAGGAATCCTCTGTGAAAGTCCCAGACATCGAATTCGTTTTTATTATCGGAGGAAATTGAAATTCTTGTTTTTGTTGACCTCCGCCTACAGTGGCAGGATATAACATTTCAAAATCATTAATCAATGTCTGTTCGATCGGCAAGTATGTCACAGCCATCTTAATTCACCCATTGGTTATAGCTTACAAGGCCATCTGAAGATTTTAAAGTGATAACTGCATGTAAAGTGTTTTGCATAATCTTAATTTTCTCTTGATCGGATTCTTTCTTCAATTTTAGAATCTCGTCTAACTTCACGACCAGCCCAGCCATTATATTTGTCGACTCTAATTTATCCGTGGCTGAACCGACAATTGTCGTCGGAGTCGCCGAAGACAACACTGGCGATGCCACAGTGACGGTATCCGCCATCAACTCTGCCATCTGATTCAATATTGGCTTTATCTTCATTATATTATCTATAGAAACAGAGGCTAAACGCTCAAGCTCATCATTTAATCTTCCGATACTATCGGCTAGCCTCTCCAATGGCGTTATAGTTGCATCAGCATCGAATGATGTTACAGCTTTTTCTAATCCCCTCAATCCAATTCTTAAGAAAAAGCTACCAGCTGTCATCGAAAGACCAGCAACTGTCATTAGGGCTGCGGTGGCATTCATCGCTACCATTGCAACATTTAAAGCAAAAGATTCTGCTAAGAGTCTAATACCAACACCCGATATCAGATCAGCACCCTCTCTTATATTCTGCATGAAAGCTTTATACTCTTCACCGACTGCCGTTGGCACCTTCATATTTGATAAAGTATCCATGCCAGCAGCTATCTTCTCCTCTGGCGAGCCGAATATGTTTGAAAAGAAACTTGCTATTTTTCCGACAAATTTAAACATCGTTCCTATAACTGGCGTGTTCATTATACCATTAACGAGACCATTAATTATATTCTGGCCGATTTCTAGCATTACCTTACTTGGGCTGGCTATACCCATCTCATCTTCTATAGGACCGGCAATTAGTTCATATACAAATTTTCCAATATCTATGCTAGAAAACCATTCTAACCATTGGTTAATGCTTAACATGAACCCATCGACCAGGCTATCAAATGATATGTTATCAATACTATGAACAAATGCATCTATATAAGAAATAACAACATCAATGACACCTTTAAATTCTGAGAAGACTGACTTAACAAACTTAAATTCCATAACCGCATCAATTAATGATCCAACACATTCTACAAAAATATTAGCTCCTCGAAGCAAGTATTTTCCTAATGAAATCGCCATTGCGATAAAAGGAGCTAGAACAGCGCCGATGATTACTAAGCCCCATTTTGCTAACACTCTAAGAACAGCAACAAATTTGTCTACAATGTTCCTCACAGTTTCAAATCTTTTATAAAGAGTATAGATAGCAACCGCTGCCAAAATAGCCCATCCGAATGGATTTGTAGTAAAGAAAGTAAAAATTGCACTGCCAAGCGCCATAATGGCAGTACGAAGCATGCTAATTGGAGACAATAAAAACCTTAATGCCTTGCCGAAAAGACCTAATCCCTTTAATGAATTAGTGAGTCCGAAAACATTTAACACTTTCTTTAAAATAAGCAATTTAGGTGTGAACATCGCTAGTATAGAAAACAGCCCAAAGGCCACTCCTGCAACCTTACTAAAATCAGTCGCCATCTCAGATAAAAATGCTCCGAATTTACTATCTCTCAAAGCTACGATCTGCTGATTAATTAATTTTAGCGGATACACAGCAATGGAAAGAGCTTTTGCCATCCCCTTTAAAAGCGGTACTACTACATTTTCTATTATCGGAAGTACAGTTACATTTAAGAATTGTACTAATGTTTTAAATGGTTCGGCGAAACTAGTAAACGCATCGCTTATATAGGCGTCAAATTTAGCTTTAAATATTTCTATTTGTTTACTTAATGTCTGATTGGCTTCATCAAAGGGATTCTCAGCAGCAGCCTTAGCGGCAGCATTCAGTGCCTCTTGTACCTCTCTGATCTGCTCTACGTTTTTAGGATCTACTACCCCCTTTTCTGAGACCTTTTTAGCCAGCTTTAGTGCTGCAGTAAATTCTGTTATACTCATGCCAGCTCTCATAGCAGCATTTGAATACGTTGCCAACCTTCTAGCAGCTTCTCGATTACTTTTCGCGGCAGCTTGCAACTTCTCGTACTTTTCTATAGAAAAACCAAGCTGCTGAGCTCGAAGACCAGTCTGCGCCATGGCAGTGTCTAGATTCTCGATACTCAAACGCATGCCAGTATATCGTTCAAACCGGATTTTCTTCGACATGTCTGTTAGTGTATCGGTGTAACTTAAAAGAGCATCGGCGCCAAGACCTAAACTTTTACCCAAGCCAGACAATTCTAATCTCATTTTTTGAATCACTTCGACCGTATTTCGACCATCGTCTGTAAATTTACCAAACATGATATTAGTTTTAATAATAAAATCATTTGTGAGATTTAAGGCAGCGTTAACATCCTGAGCATTTAGACCAAAACGCCTCATAGTATCTGCAGCAGCAGACATTAAGCTATCAAAATTTTTAACATCGCCGCCAGCTAATCTGGTGATTCTTGATAATTCTGCTAATTGGTCGACAGACATCCCTGTGTATACACTAGCTTTAGCAATCGATCCTGCTAAATCATCTATCTGATCTATCGGAGTAGCGACATTTGCCAGAGCTTGATATGCCCTAATCGCATTTTGTTCTGTGACACCAAACTCGGTTGAAATCGCTCTCGACGCGCCCAATAAATCATATTGTGTGCCATATAATCTATAATTGGTCTCATTGAAATTATTGGCAGCTTCATCTGCGGCTACTACATTGTCATAAATTCTATCCCACATCATAAAAAACATCTTGCCGAGAGCGATATCTTTCCGCATTTCTTCCTGCTGCTCACGGTGCAGATCGTTCTTATCACCAAGCTTCTCATTAAGGGAGAAAACGCTTTCATTCACATCACTGAAAGCAGCAAACGTGCCTTTCTCGATCTCAGTATTCTGGCTATTAAGGTTTATGATATTCTTAGCAAGATTCAGGAATTTCTTCTGGAATAGGATTATTTCTGCGCGATCTTTCTTCTGTAATTTAGCTGCCACTAACGCTTTTTTAGTTTCTTTTTCCCTATAAACGCCGGACTTTTTATCAAAGTCTAAAATTTTGCTGTTTTGATTATAACCAATGATTAAGGATTTATTGTACAAGCCATATATCTCGGTAGCTTTTTGTATACTGTTTCCGATGTCTACTTGTGATATTGACATGGAATTTTCTAATATGAGCAATAATAGTTTATTGGCAGTTTCTAAACCAACTTGTATACCTGTTAAATGGTCAGCTGTATTTGATATGGCTGAACTAAAATCATTGGTGAATTTCGAGGAGTTCAATAATTGATCATTTGATTCACCAATCATATCACGAAATATCTTATAATTTTCCGCTAATTCAATTATCTGATCATTTGAGTCTAATATTCCTTCTGTGAATCTATTAAACGCTAAGACAACTTCATTTGCTTCTTTTCCTACTATAAATAAACGTGTAGATAACTCAACAGCAGCAATGTTTACAATATTAAATTGTTCAGCAGCATTGCTGAGCGCTATGTTAATCGAACTCTCTAACTTTTCTTGGATCTTTACTGCTCTGTCTTCAAGTTCATCCATTGCTGCATTCAAAGCAGCTGCATCTACATTTATCGAAAAATTAATACTTTGTTCGAAAGGATCTTGCTCTGGCATACTTCACCTCATAATATATTTAGATAAGAATATCTGGCGAATTAACATTAGCCACAGAGTCCATGTCCATCCTAAAGCATTTTAATTCAGTGTTCCAAAAGCCTCTAGCGAAAATATGCCTAAACCCATAAATAGTCCAATAACCAGATTGCCAAAAATCATTCTCTGTATCATCCGTCCGCCAATCTACATAAATAGAATCAGCACCTAAACCAAATGAATCCATATATTCTCCATGACCAGCGACCAAAAATTTGGCTTTAATAATATTTTGAAGCATATTTAAATATAAGTTCCGAGATCTGCCATCTAGATATTCCTTATAATCTAAGCCAATAGGCTCAGTAGTAATTTCCGGGATGGGGAAAATATGTGTAGAACCAATAAAGGGAAAAGAAGTAGCTGGATGATCATTTGGTTTATTAAAGCTATGGCCAAAATCGATATAAGGCCTTTGCTTCCCATCTGTAGTAGAATCAGAGATCGTATTATATGAACCATATTGATCAGTCACAGAATCAATGTAATCACCAGTACTCGCTGACATCCCATTGCTTTTAAGTTTAGTCATAACAAGATTTAATGCGTTGTTGATATTAATATCAGATTCTCTGACACTGTCGATGATCGCACCGGTTTTTCTTCCGTAGTAGCCTCTCATTCGGCTGACCACGCTTCCTTGGTCGTTTATTTCCATCTTATTCCCATCGACCTGCACTAGCCAATTTGTCTTTGTGATGTTTAACCCGCTTGACCATTCTAGTATGCTGCTGATGAAACTTTTTGGGTCCATACGCATCATCCAGTATCTGCTCAGAGCTGAATCTCTTGTCTCAGGCATATTAAAAGATATTTCAGGCGCATATTTGTTCACGACTTGTGTAATAACTTGGTCTACTCTGCCTCGGTATGATCCTCCACTTGCATCGCCCATATTCAAATAGAAAGAAGGGGGATCTATGGCTATAAATTTTACGAGAGTGCCATCTGTAGAAGTGGTCTTATGCTCTGTGCCGATTATTAACGCTATCTGCTCTTTTGTAGCATATTTTGGTGGTTCGCTGCTGTCTTTAGGGCCGCTTAGATATTGAAAGGTTATCTGAACAGGGCGTGTCCTACAATAGCGAAAATATCCGCTTTCTAACATTCTGGTAAGAAGCGTATTCTGAGCGTCATTTATTTCTACTGTGACTTTATATCCAGCATTTATCTCACACTCCATGGTCATTCTTGTGATTAGCGGACCGTAATTAATATCAGGATCTATGTCAAAATTTAGATAGGCTAATGGATATCGTTTGCTACTTGGAGCATTAATTTCTGCCATGGTACTATATTACCTTAGATTGCCACATCGTGATCAATGTATCTTATATTTATATCTCGGCGAGACGGAAGACGCGATTTATGGTCTAAAATCTGAGAACGTACCATCAGAAGATGCGGAAATTATCAGAAAATCTCGCCCTAAGAATCTAGAAAAGCCAGAAATGTTGAAATGGTTAAAAGAAAATGTACCGGTATCATACTCTCAGGCATACAGAGAACTGAAAAAAGGATCCTTCATATTATTAAAGACCCATACTTTTGACTAATTTATTAATACTTAGAACATCCACCTTAAATATAGAAGCTTCGAAAATATTTCGGACTTCTTCTTTGGTCTTCTTACCCTTTTCTATTAATTCATTCCAATCTTTTAGCCCTCCATGCATCTCTGATTTAAAATAGCTTGCATATATTGGGTATCCGATGGGTTTTAGCTTCCAATAATTTGACACTATGCTTGCGATTCCAGCTTTGTCGTTATCCGGAGCCAATATTATCCCTTTGATAGGGTTTAGCAATTTTATTTTCTTTAATTGCTGATCTGTAAGACTAGCTCCGCCAGACGCTAGGGTTTGCTCGCCAAGGCTGTGTTTATCAAAAATAGCTTCAGTCACAATAATGTAGCTATTAAATTCTATGTCGTCGAATCCGTATAAAAACATTCCCTTGCTAGCTTCTATTGTACCGGTCAGCTTCCCATTCTCGTAAACTTGCGTGCTGGGAAATTCAAATCTTTTGTTCATGTACGATCTTGCTTGCCAGTATACTATCTCTTCGAATTCATAGTAGGGCCAGATTACTTTAAAGCCATCATACCTTAAATCGTTCCTTTCTAATTCTTCTTGCGTGTAGCCTCTTTTCCTAAGCCATCGTTTTAATATATCGGTTATTTCATTATCATCTGTGTATAGTCTATTATTTTTAGGCAATTTTAATTCATATATTTTATCGATTTCCTCTCTTTCGTCTTTCCGTGTCGGTGTATAGCTTATTGCCAATTTATCATATGCTTCTTTAATACTCACATTTAAGTATAAGCTTACGAATTTTATAAAGCCACATGACCGTTTTCCCGATATCGGGTTTGGCGGCCCAGCCCATTCGTCTCCTCTCCAGTCATGACATAAGGCTTTGTTCACATTGATATTAAAATGATAACCCGTGTCATAATTAAATGGGTTATTTATAATGTATTCTTCGCCTTCTCGTCGCACTTTGTATTGAAAATGCGATTCGATGAATTTCTTAATCTTTTCCGGTGGTATCTTCATCTTTATACAATACTAGATTTGTAATACCACCGGCTATGGCTATCAATATTAGCGCCCAACCGATAAGCTCAGCTATTAATCTTAGATGATATATCAGCAATGTCATTTTAATTTATACTCAGAGCGAATTTCTGGCTGACTCTGGATGTTCCGTCTGGTAATGTTAATGTGATCTGGTACTGGTAAGTGCCTTTTAAAAAGGCACTCGTGTTAATGTCATATTTAACTACGTACGGGTTTGATCTATAAGATCCTTGTCGAAAGCCTATTCTGCATGGCGCATCATCTACGATTATTTCGCAATTCTTCGTACTTATTGTGATGGTGGCCCTTAGATATGGTATCATCGGGTTTACCAGATTGAAATTATAATCATACAGGGGAAGTGGCATAATACCAACTTCCAATGGTCTTATCTCTGGTTGGTTGAATTTAACATCCAGCGGTTCGAATCCAAAACGAATAGTCTGAAGATCATCGCTTGTAAACCATTCGTTTGGATAAACATAGAACCTATGGCACTGACTTTGTAGTTGGGAGGCATAAGCGCTACTGCTTAAATCGCAGGGATCTGTGGTAGTGCATGGGTTTGTAGGGTAATACTCCCACACATCATAATAGACGTCGGGTGCAGCGTAATCTTCTGGCACTGTGAACAGCAAATGGTACTTACCGACAGCATAAGTATCTGTCGTGACCATTTCTCTGCAGATCGGAGCAGGATAAGCTAATGTCACGCTGTCTGGGTCTACAACCGGTATGGTCGTCACCAGATTATGTGGAGCCACTAAGGTTTTATATATCTTAATGTTTCTTATGGCATACGGATCTGCCAATTGGCCATTATTATAAAAGTCAACGTTTAAATCAGCCTGTTGACCTTTTCTTGTCGCTATCCGTGGCTTAGCATTGGTTAGATCGCAGCTCATGTTCATTCCTCCATGATATTTTTACTTCCTCATGGCTCTTCGTTCAGCCTCGGCTTTTTCCTTAAGCTCTTTCTGAATGCGATTTATATGCCATTTCCGTTCTTCTGCTGTCATCTGAGATTGTTCAAACAGGCTAAATCGACCGTAATATTTGAGCTGAAATTGCTGCTCCATTACGCTCTCATATAGCCTGTCAAATTCATCGCTTTTTAGCCGGGCGAAAGAAATCGCTGGTTATCGGCAGGTCCACCGTGAAATCCGTGCCGCAAGATGGGCAGAAAATCTCAACAGTGCTGTCGATACCAGGCGTATTCTCCTTTGCCCACTCTCTTATTGTAGCGGTATCCTGGGCATGTAAGCGTTCGATGAAAGCCCTGATCTTTCCAGCGTCGGTCACACCCATTACTGATACGATAATTCTCTCTATGCTATCAGTGGCAGATTCATCGATTGGAACTTCTTGGGAAACCCTTGGCCCAGGCTTACGTGCATTTCTAACGGTCTTAGACTTCCTCTTATTAATGATCTCATTGAGATCATATGATCTTAAATGCCGCAGTTCAACCCACACTGACCTGCCTGTTGCCTGAGTTAGATAAGGAAGCTCTACCTTAAACGGTTCCAAGCCCTTTGTCTCATCAGCCCACATTATAGTGCTTGCAAGGTTATTTAAATCATACACATGAGATGTTGGTGTATCACAATTAGTGCATTCGATGATGAATTCGTATTCATTACCGTGCGTTATACCTCTTAGAAAGTATAAAAGGAATGTTCTATCGCCGACCAACAAATCAGCCGGGTCAAAACCTAGAGGAAATTTGACGCATTCTCTGAAAACATAATCAATACTCTGGCCACTTTGGGCTAATCTCTGGGTGGCTAGAATTTTTTCAGCCTTTTGCCCCATGGCCTTGACTTTCACCACACCATCAGGCCAACCGTAGTATATCCCTTTACTTGGCAACGTACATTCTTCCCAAGGAATTAAAGTATCCTCAGGAGCTGCGATAATTGTGTCAAGAATTTCTCTATCTGTCGCTTGGGAAAAATTTCCCAGCAAGCCAGGTTTCACCTCAAATGGTGGTTCTTTTTCTTCTGGATTAGATATATTATCTAGCTTAATCTCTTCAACCATGAATACTCCTCCAAAGGTATATCGTATCTACACCTTTAATTCTGCTCTTTAAGCAATGATTTTATTACTATAAAATCGTATGTTAAGGTAGCTTCGACAATCTTCACATCGCTACCAGTGTAAGTCAAATCCCCAAATTTCAGCCCTGACAGCCAACTGCCGTGCAATTCATATGATTGTGTTGGCACACCATTCGGATCATATACGATAATCTCGCTCAATTTTTTATAATAAGAAGCTGGCCTTATGCCGCCCTCATAACTATACACCATGTTAAGCCAGTTTTGCAAGATCGGTAATAATCTATAAGTGTCATAAAATGTCAACCGGATATCATCAAAACCAACCTTGCTTGCATATTTATACTCTAGGACAGCGCCTTTTGCGGTTTCTTTTTCAATAGTTATTGCAGGCAGAGAAGCATCCTTTAAATAAATAGTCGGTTGTATGTTTTGTGCGACCTCAAATAGCTGAGATATATCCCAAGAATAATTATAAATGAACTTTTCAGTCGATATTGCCGCCGAATTCCCAAAATTGGTAATATGCCTATCACCTAATTGCGGTATACTAAAACCAGGCATGTTATTCCTCTGTTAAAAATCGATTATATCTGACAGATATAGTCACATTACAAATGTCAGAGGCCCCCATATCTAAATCTGAAGTCTTATAATCTTTTATATAGCATTCTTCTAAAGTATGCCAATTAATGACTCTACCTTGACCATCGAGTAAAAATATTTTCATCGTAAACAATATATTACTGTCGAACTTACTGTACCTATCATGATTTGGTAAAATCGTTCTGAGGCGTTGGCTAATCGATCCTTTTGACGACCCAGTCGGGTTACTTGACTCGACCACGTCATAAAAAGAGACCTCGATAGTATTCAGATCCGGCTTGCCAGGCTTATATATCCTATCTTGACCGTTATGGATCACTATTTCATCGTAAGTTATGCTTGGTGTAGTACAAGTTATTGGATATAAAGTAATTGTCTTAATCGACGCCGTCTTGCTATCGGCCTTTGACTGTGAATCATTGGGATAAATTAAGACTTCGAACCGATTCTTTCTAACTGTTTCAATTGTGCTGCTTGGCGCAGCGTCAATATCAAGATTTTGCGGATCATACCCGCCTTTAGCAGAATCAGGTATCCCAGCCCGTCGGGCTGGGACTGGTACCTTAAAACCAGGCATTTAAGACATCCTTATTGAGTCTTCACTGCTCTATCATACCTCATAGATGCTTCACAAGACATTATATCACTGGCAGAATAATCTAAATCTTGCCAGTTACATGTCTCAGGCCATGTACCAACCATGGTCCATGTCTCAGTGCTATTGCCAGCACCATCTAGCATCTTTAGCGAAGCTTCCCTTTTATAAAAATTAGGAGCTGTCACAGGTAGGTTAGAACCTTCAAGCGTCACCACTGATGATAGCCAATCATACAGGCCCTGAGAAATATTTGGCTGTTCTGCATCGTACCAAGAAATAGTAATTGGATCCCATTCTTGCTTCCCTGCGAAATACGCGATTTCTTGGTTGTGATGCATATCTGCGGTGCTAAATTTAAAGCTAGGTCTTGATGCGGAACGGAGCAAAAGTAACTCGTTTGGTCGCCATTGTCCGGCACCACGGCCTAAAGTTTCGAACACCCAGCGGTGCTTCCTTCTAGTCTCAGTAGTATGAGTAGGAGCGCTAGAATTAATACCGCCAAGATATTGGTTAATATTGAAGCCTGGCATGTTTTCTCTCCGAAAGACTCTTGTTACTTAATTTTTGATTTTACATGATAACACCCGGAGATCATGATAGACAAAAACACATGAAAAGACATAAAATTAAAACAAACCGTCAAACTTCAGGGGCTATGATACCTACCCTCACCCATGTCAAGAGGACCTAAACATGCTCAACACATTGATCACACTTTTAATCATAAGTCAGAATAAGAGCTACACATCCGAGCGAACACAGATTATACTAAGAATACAAGAATTAGCACCCAGCGAGTATCGCTCGGCAATGATATCAAACAATAATTATATCATGTCTAATAGGCTTATAGAGAGAATGCTATATCAAAGCTCCAACAATTCTAACCCATATAGCTACACCGCGCTGCGGAATAACACCTTGGCAATGGGGCATAGATACCGTAGGAATAATCGAGCAGTGAGAACACAATTGACGAGTTTAATAAGAAGGCTGCAAACTATTAACGTTGAAATGGGCAGAGACCCAAACGATTTTTCTATAAAATAAAATCATTTCTTTTTATAAACGAAGCATTTCTTTACTCCGCCGAACTTCTTTGCATAACCAAATGTCTCTGCGAATACAGCTTCAGTCATCTTCATTTTATTCGCTCTGCCATATAAGGTCCTTTTATGCATAACATAACCATCTTTATCGACGTACCAATAATCAGGCTCGACATCATGATGGTGCTTGAAATTTGCAGCTAGATATATTGTACCATCATGCCCAAAAGTGGTGTCAGCATAACTCACTACATCCTTATCAATCATCGAAAGACTTTTCGATATCACATAACTGGCCAAATTCTTCTTATGATAAGAAGGATGAATGCAGAACCTAGATAATTCTACAAAATCTCCAAATAATGTTGAATGATTGTTTCTAATCGGCGGACTATAAACCACACAAGCAATCAATTCATCTCCAAGATAAGCACCAAAACACCTACCACCTCTCCCCTTACCAATATAATGATAAGCATCCAAAAAAGATCGTACATCCTTGCTGGAAACTTCACGGATCTCTACATCTCTAATCTTAAAATCTACAGTCTGCACATCAAGGCCAAGTTTCACCTTTAATCTATCAAGTACCCTGTCCTTAGTAAAAAACTCATGCTCCCAAATGTACATTATTTCGTATTCAGGAAAATATTTCTGGATATACGTGAATTTAGCTTTATCCCTAGAAGTAGTCCTCTTTAATGAATGCCAATAATCACCTTGGCATTCTATTAATAGATTCTTCTTTCCTTTAACAAGGCAATCAAACACATAAAAGCCAACTTGTGTAGCCGGGCCTTCTTTTTCATAAACTACACCACAGTCATCCAGATAATCATAAAGCATTCTCTGTATATTGCTCTCTCTTGGTTGTAAAGAACGAATTGCCGCCATTTTCATCCTATATTTCGAATCTTCCCAACTTTTTCTTGTTGCATCTGATAATTTCTTCTTTGTCTCAGGATCTTTAAGATTATTTGTGTTAATTATTTTCATTCTTTCGGCAAAATTTATCCCAAAGCACTTACTGAAAACGCCATTATTCCATAAATTTTTAGTAATAATAGTCTGTGATATAGCCATATGTTGCCTATAATCTTCTTTTTTCCATTGCTCTATCATTCTTAATCTAATTGCTGTGGCCATCTTTTCCCTGTAGTCTTCCTTTTGCCATAATTCCTTAGCGGCCTTGCTGCTTCTTTGTCTCCTTTTTTCCTTCATCTCCATTGTGGTCATTCTAGCTCTGTATTCATCATTGGCCCACCGAGCTAAGCTTTCCTGTCTTTTCTTCTCTCTGTGATCTTTTGCCTTTACTTTACCTAAATTATTCGATATATAATTTTCATCAGACCACATCTTCTCAGCATTATCACGACATATTGCCTTAAATCCTGCATCGCATGTCCTACACTGATGGCATTTAAAGTCACCCTGTTTTCTAATAGCTGCCTTAACACTGCTGTAAATTCTTTCAAAGTTATTATGGCATCCACTACAATCGACTACAATCTTATCTCTTGTCTTGGCAGTTTTCTCATTAATGCCAAATTTTTCAAAAGTCATATCCCAATTAATCATTATTCACCTCTATTTTAACATAGAATTCATTTCATTAAATACATAAAAAAACCGCAAGAAACCTAAAGATTTCCTGCGGTTTATTTTGTATCAGACTGTGGCGACTGACGAAACAATTCCGCCAGCTTGAAGTACAGCTTCTGATGAGAAGCTTGCTCCAGTATTAACCACAGCAAGATTTAAAATAATGAATTCGACGCTCTTGGTGGGCTTGATGAAAACTGATACCCACAACTCGTTTCTATCGATTCTCTCCGGTGTGTTATTCGTTGCATCACACACAACCTTAAACGCAGTGATTCCACGTCTTGATTGGATATCACCCATGAAAGGATTGATTGTAGCAACGACCTGACTCCAAAGAGTACGATCATTTGGCTCGAAAACGTATGACCTCAAGGTCTGCGTTAAAGACTTCTTCAGGTAGTTTAGTAACATCCGCACATTAACACGATTAAGAGCAGTGCTCGTCCGCTGCAGTGTGCGATTACCCCAGACCACAATTCCATCCTGTGGAAATTTAACGATCGGGTTCACAGCATTGCCTGAACCGTAAAGCAAATCGTTTTCGCCGACAGAAGGTGTGTATTCGAGCTCCAGAGCAGTCAAGATTCTACCACGCGTAAGACCGGCAGGTGCAAACCACTGTTCTGTGGTTCTGGCAGTCCGGCTAAAGATCGCTGCTACGTGTCCAGAAGGTGGCACCCAGATCTCGTTCACGTTAAACTGATCATAATACTTTACCCAACCCCAATACAATGCGCCATAACTGCTGTTCATGGCGTTGCTCAGATCTGAAGTAAGCATACCATTATGCCAATCGACGATCTGTTGAGGACGTAAACCGAAAGGTGGATCAACGATATAAAGCAGATCACCACGGCTCTGAGCGATCTGTAAACCAGTGCCGATAACTGCACCGCTACTAAACCCTGGCGTCAGCAGTAGGTTTACATCATATGCATCAATATTCTGGAAGCTATAAATACCAGAATTATTATCTGCACGACCAATTACAGCAGCATCAACAGCTGTACTGTAGGCAGGATCAGTTGGGATGCCATTTGCGCCACCAAGGAAAGCCTTGTTAAGCGTAACGCTGGGGTTCCGGACTTGGTAATTTACAGTATCCAGAGGATCGTTGTTTAGGTACGCAGGGCGTTCTTCCCAATTGATATAGTTAGCGCCAACAGTGCCGCCATATTTTGTACCTGGATTTAGGAAGTTGCCGATGTAACGGTCTGCTGTCTTATCAAAGACAACATCCGTAAACCTTTCAAGGGCCACACCAGATCCGTCCTGTACTGTTACCGTGTAACGTCCTGTCGGATTTCCAAGACCATCTGTGTAAACATCGACATCAACCGTTAGGTTGTTTACCCAAGTGCCAGCGCTGGTAGCAACTAAATAACCCACTATATTCTGATAATATGCACTATCGAGGGCACAATCAGCACTTAGAGGGTTTAATTCGCAAGATCTTGGATTCGTACTGCTTGTGCTGCTGGAATCAGGCAGAGTCAAACGTGAATCTGAATAGCCCGTGTAAACACCCTTGTAAGGGTAAGAAACGCCAATCGTCTGCGCGAATCTGAGCGTCTTTACATTGCTGTAGTTCGCCTTCATCACGAGTGTATCGTACAAGTGGTCAATGTTCAGAATGATCAGAACATGGTTGGTTCCACCTGGGGCTGTAAGATTAATCGATTCAAAGATCGTATCACCAGCCACCACGCCTGCTGAGTCGATTACTGATACCAGGTTATCGACTGTTTGGGCTGTCCCTGTCGGAATATTGAATTCGACAGTCGTAGTAGTACCAGAAGATTGTAGAACATCAATCTTAACGCGGTTATTGTTGCTATTGATGTTATAGGGGCCTACCTCGGTGCCTAAGAGATATCCTCTTGGGATATTGAAGGCGTATTGGCTGGTTCCGACCTCAAGAGAAAAACCTGCACTACCGGTCAATTGCAGCCATTCACCAGCCGCTGTTGTCTTTATAGCTGGAACAGTAACGGAAACCCCGGATATCGTGACTGTCTCGAGTGAGGCAGCATAAGATTCTCCGCTGAGGAGCCCATTAAATGCAGCGACAAAGGAAGCGGCAGTTGAGTAAGTTGCCGAAGGCATCGTGTATTCAACTGGTGAAGCATTTTCTACCGACACAGTGAATTTACGATTGTCTGGCGTGACCGAGAATACGAATGTGTCGCCAGTATTAAGAACCCCAGCCTCAACACTCACTTCGACGGACAGACCATTACCCAGTGAGATTACTTGCGATGTATCATCATGAAGAGCATCAAGCAGTGTGCCGGTTGACAACACAGTGCCGTCACTGTTTCTTATGATTTCATATGTCGCGCCATCAACTTTCGCACCACTTGAAAGTGTAGGTGCACCGGTGATGTACATTATGATTGAATCATCTATAGCACCTGTGTATGTGCCGGTGATGTTCAGTGTGGCAGCAGTCGCACCTTCTGTTGGTCGTTCTACTGGCTGGTTGTAAGTCACCGATCCTACGCTCGCCGCATGGAATGTTAGCGGAGTTGCGCTTGACACTTCTCTTAAGAGAATCTTTCCGTATTCGATGCCTGTGAAGATTGGGATTCTTCCCCAGCCAAAGGCTTTCGAACCATCTGTCGAGATCGCGACGCTGTTAAGCGCTGTGTCTTGACCAGAGTCATATTCTACGCCGACTCTTGTAATGTAACATTCATTTCCTTCTTCGAAGTATGCCAGAACAGCATACATGAGATAACTCTCAGCAAATGGCTCGCCGAATTTGTCAAGCGCCATTTGTGCTGAGGTGACATAGGTTGGTGTGTTAAGCGGACCTTTCTTAGCGGTACCTACAAATGCAGGGCGCAATGGTCCTACTGCTGCAGGCAAAACGCTGAGATCAATCTCGCGCGGAAAAACACCTGGACTTAATATTACTGCCATCGGAATACTCCATCAGCTTATTTGGCATTCTGATGTATCTTTGCATAGCCTTCGGCAGTATATCCATCCATTAACTCTGCGCTTGGCTATCATAGACAACTTTCAATAACCCCTTCTTACATAAATTTTCTATCTGATCTATATTCATATGATTTCTTACGACATCAACAGACTGACCGGGATTTAACCTAATCTGCACTTCATTAGTATAAAAATCAGTTTTTGGTGGTCTAGCCTGCAATTGGATCATTTGCCTGCTCGAATTATAAATCCGCATCACTTCGCTAGACATAATCAGCCCTCATTGTAATTCAGAGACTCGGACCACAAAGTACCAATTGGCCCGTTATCTACCTGAAAAATCTCGCCAGTAGCTTCCCGGATAGTAGCGACATTACCAAGTACAGTAGGCACAATCTTCTCGGGCAAAGGCAGCCAAGCCTCAGCAGTAAAACTCAAATCATACCTCACATTTGCTACCTGATCGAATCCAGTTTCTTTGTCGCTGGCATCAGTCATCCCATCAAAACGAAGCTGAACTGAACCAGAAATAGAACTATCGAACATTACGAATTCAGCCAGAGGATTAAATCTCGGTAGGATCTGATATGAAATAAACTCAGCATCACGCTTTGATTGTGACCATATCGTCATGGAGTACTTTACCAAATAAGGAACAGGCCTATAATATTTTGCTACTTTTGTACCAGCACTGTTTACGAACCTGTGACCAAGCGGATGATATTGCGGGCTGAACTTATCAGCGTTCCAATCAGCAGAATCCCTACTGACAGCAGCTACAGGTAATTGAACGCGACCTTCTTTAAGATCATCAGACCAGATCAAGATACTTTTATCGCCTCCAGCGATCTTCACACGCATGAATCTATAATTGTCTTTGGTAGGCACTCGAATACCACTAAAATAATTCTTTACAGCCTCGTCAAGTGCGCGAAAGCCAGGAATAATCTTGGCTTCTACGTAAAAAGGATTATCCTCATAATTAGGAGTATCATGATGCCTTGGCTCATTATGATCCAATTGCCTGACGGCAGGGTACTCAGTCGCGCCCAATGGCATATTTTCATATGCTTTTTGTTCGACGAGAGTTAGATCTGAATTGAATCTATAAATGCTCATGAGAAAATCCTGCTCTCAGTGACCTTTGAATCCTTGAAACCATAAACATAATCCTTAAGATTATTCAGTACCTTCTCACCCTCTATCTCATTTATAGCTATTGCCCTGCCCACAACAGAAACCTGAACAGTATCCCCTTTTTCTTTCCTGTTTCCATAATCCATCATCGGTATTTCGGCACTATTGTCTTCGACGATCTTTTGAGCTATCTTGTTAGCGACCATATGCTTTAACAGAGACATATCTAACTTAACCTGTGCGAATTGTTGGTCAATAGCTTTCACGATATGCTCCGTTCGATCTTATTAGCTCACTTGTGGACGGTTCAGATACTTCATGAGGGCGAACAGCAATATCGGCATTCAAAGTTTCTATAGCGCAGCTAAAATATAGCCACGTATAACGAAAATTCCCAGTCGGAGTACCGTTTAATACCTTATAAGTGGTTGGATTCCGATCTGGCATTATAGAATTGAACGGTATCTGGATCACATCTCCTGGCCGGAGCATTCTCTCTCCAAATGCATTAAGGACCTGATAGTGGCTGAACACAATTTCGGACTTATTGATTGTGTCAGCACCCCACTTTTTAAGTTCTGTCTCAAGCGGTGCGGGTTTAAAAAACGCTTTTATCTCTACAGAGGTCCAATACGTCGGATCGGCATCCTCGTCCCAGACGGCATCAAAATCATTATTATCAGTTCTTATAAAAACTTTCACGATAGCGCCACTAGTATTGATCATCTCTTCAGCCAATTGTCTGGCTAATTTGATCTCAGGCGCATCATTATTATATAATGATAATGACGAAGATGTCTTCTCAACATCACTGCGAAAATCTTGGGAGACGCCAGTGTAATCACTTGCGCTCATGCCATCCGAGCCATAATTGAACTGGTATATTCCCATGATACATCTCCCTATGTATCTTTAAGGGAACCTATTGGTATTCAATCCATTGCATCTCACAGCCTACGGACGGCGTATTCGATAAAGCGGTAGCGAATAACACCCACATCTGAGAATTTGTGCTTGAAATATTTTGCGATAGAATCTCGCCCATTGATGCATACGATTGAACGTTATAAGAGGCAGACCCAGCATAAGTCTTTCCACCGCTACTACTAGCTGGTAATATTAACTCACTTATTTTGAGGATCGTGCCCCCAGTAATAGCAGAAATATCAGTGCTATATTCACAACCACTAATATCATTCACGCTTGTAAAATTACCAGTGACACCAGTATAATCGGTATATTGTAATAATTCAAACATTACTGGGTCAGTGGTGGAATAAAAATTCGCATCTGAAAGGCGAACAAGTATACGATTCTTTTTACTGTTAAAACTGTTTTTAAGCCTTACTGCGAAGATTGGTACTCTGGTTGTCACACTCTTTAGTGATGCACCTCGGCTAGCGCAAAACTTATGCGATATTGGGTTATATCCAGCCTCGGACGATACACTAGCGCATATCGCACGCATGGAATAAGTCCCGCTACCGCTCAATTTAGCTATTTCCCATCTAGGTGGTAATGTTGGTTGTCTCATGTACACATTGGTAACGTAATTCGCATGCACCATTTCATGGCAATATATTACTTTGCCATCTAAGTCGAAACCAAACCGTACCCTTCCGACTCCAAGCCATTGGAAGTCAATGATAAAAATTTGCGCTTTGGAAAGGTCTAGCGCGATGCCACTCGGACCAGTACCATCCAGCTTATCTAAATTAAACTCTGATTGTGTGACTGAAGTCTCTACAACCGACCCACTAGAATCTGTACGTTTTACCACTTTTAGAACATTTGTGTATTCGAAGAACATACCATTGTCATCGGTAAAGACACCGACTCGTCTAACAACAGTTGAGTCAGAAGATCCCAACACCGCCGTCATGAGGCATAAATGACCTTTCCCAGGTGTGTATACTGCTGCGATCCGGGAAGCTTTTATAGCCTTATCAGTCGCCCCGCTGCCCGTAGTCAGAATACAGCAAGAATTATTAGCATCATAAGATATCGATGAGCCTCCTGTGGTCAATTCATCGGTGGCTATATTCAGTCTGTCATATGGAAATTTCAGTTCAAGTAAGCCATAAGGCTCGCTGACCCTTAGTCTAGAAAAAGCATCCACAGATGGCCCATCTGCTATCGAAGCTTCTACATTCCTGATGTATGACATTGGTCACCTCTTAGATGATGTGATAAGCATTATTCTTTTTTAATAATGTGATAGATTCATATTGCTTCAAGATTTTAAAATCAGAATCACCATCAATAGTATCTGAGAAATTTATACTATTAATCGAATCATCTAATTTCTTAATGATCAATTCATATCCGTCTTTAAGCTCGGTTAAATCTATCGTTATATTCCCACTGGTAACATCGCATAGCAATATAGTTCTATTTGATGTCAGTTTGGTAGTCGCAAAATCCGATGTGACATCAATCGATGAAGATGGTGCGCCAAACAGCCATCTTTTGAAATCCTCTAAGATAGGGCCAAAATCAACCGTGCTTATAATCTGATCAAGCTTTTCTTGAGCGATATCCAATTCTAACATATTATTTTGAAAATATGTCCTGAATTCTAGGTTCGAATCATTTTTATAACTAGCTCGGAAAATCAAGGCGTGGAGTATTAAATCTCTTACATATTCTGCACTTACCGTTTGCTGCGCGGCTTGAGCAAAGAATGTCGTATCTTGATATCCGCGAGATGGTGGTATTGGTATCTTATAAGCCATGGTTTATCCTTCAATCAATCGACTTACAAGATCGATATATTGCTCTTCTATCTTCTTAGGCTCTGACTTGATCGAAATTGGCTTGCCATAGAGCCTGTAATTATCTTGATAGCTTGGCATACTTGGTGCTGTTCTCTGAGTACCAGCATTTGCAGACACAAAGTATTTGAGCACTTCTCTACTATTCTTATCAATCTTTTCGTCATTTTTCCCTTCGATGAATATATAATCATCGATGAGGTTATCTGCGCATGGCCTTCCTTCTTCTAATCTACACAATATGGTATTCCCATTGATGGTCGTTGCCACCGCCATCCCATTTGATTCAAAAAGCTTATCTAACTTATAGATATCTCGATAAGTAGTGCACTTTTCTATCTTATTTAGAAGATCTTTTACAGTGCCCAAGGCGGTATCGGTGGCAATATCCCACCGCCTCCAGAATAAGTGGCCGCGCCAGCTTCATCCATGTAAGGATCAGACGGTGGCTGTGGAATACTATTGAAATCGGGACTCGGGCAATACCCCTGATCGTTCAAATTGCAGTAATCATACGAAGTCTGCACTGTATCGAGGGGATGTGCTAACTCTTTTAGCAGCTTGTAATAGTCTATCACCTGCTCACAGGGGCAATCAAAATTGCTGGCTGGAAACACAAAAAACAAAGTCCGACTTCTATTTTTCCCAAAATCGTAGAAAAATTTAACAGTCGAGCCAGGTATTGCGTCTAGAGCCACTTTCAAATCGACATAACCAACACCACATATCATTTGGTTCGTATATGCATAATTAAGCGCTCTTGAGCTAACGTAAGATGTGGGCTCGCACCCGGGCACTATAATCCTCTGCCCAGCCAGTACTTCCAATTGGTAGTGTATGTCGATTCCGGCCATCATGACTCCTTACCATGTGTGTACCATTAGTGGTTCACCTAGAAGTATAGCCTCATTAATGATTTCTTTTTTCTTTTCTTCACCAGCACTTACTAAATCCCCACCGTCATAGCTAATACTACCGCCATCAGGTGTCGGGATTCCAGATATCTTCCTTCTTGCCATGCCTAATGCTACTGAGGCTTCAGCATACATCATATCGTATGCTAGCATTCTAGCGTGCGGTGAACGAAAACTGGTGACCACCGGTATGTATTGCACCACTACCGGGAACGACCCTTTGGGCGTTGGATATAATCTTATAAGCTGTTGGTTTGCAGATAAACTGTCATTAGTGGTGGTTACACTTGTTTCATTTATTACCTCCCAGTGTCCTTCCGTCCCGAGGACACGTTGAGAGAATTTTCGGTAAGCCGCCAATAAGTGATAATCAAGCAATATGTTCTGGATACCGCTAATATTTCCAATATTGAATAAGAAAGATTCGGCGCCAAACACATCGTCTATTCTAGTGGTTAAGGGATCCCAATTACATTGTTGCACCCAGTAAGCATCAGCAGGAAGGGGATATGTATTTTTTAGAGGTTGCGTATAGAAAACTGATAGTCTTTGTTCACGTGGAAAATACCCTGCGATGAAATCACCAGCTACCTTGAAAATCGTTTCCCATTGATCCTCTGTAATCTCCACATTAACATTCGGATAGCCGAACTTTGATAAGACATACTTTTTAGCAGGTTCACTTCTGACTTTTAAAACCGATGGTAAATCATTAGGTCCGACTATAGCCATGGTGCTCCCCTTATATTTTATAATTTGAATTAAGCTATTGAAACATGATCCCCAGCTTATATTTAGCCAAGTGTAAATAATCTTATGAATAAGATAACACTCGAATCATTGAAAAAATATTATTCTGTCGAAAAAGCTTTTATATTGACAGTCAATAAAATAGCATACGACAGAGGAAAAGGATTCGCAAAAGGTAATGATGATAAAACATTTTGGGAAAGTATGGCCACGCCCTTAAGAGTATTATCGAATATTAATAAAACCATGAACAATTATAAATTCAGCCCATCGGCATTAAAAATAAAAAGAATTAAATTTAAAACAAGAAAACTATATATCTCTAATTGGCAAGACAAAATCGTAGAAACATATTTAAGCAAGGCACTAAATAGAGCACTACACAAATGGTACAGCCAAAAATCGTATGCATATAGATTAGACAAAATTGATATAAATTTATGTCAAAAACATATTGTCGAAACCATAAAAAGCAGTAATTATTTCATCAAAATCGACATAAAAGATTATTTTTACACCATAGATCAAGAAATATTGATCGACAAAATAAAAGAAATTATAGAAGAGAATGACCCGCTTTTCGAAATTTTATACCAACGCATCAAGTTCGATTATGTAGACCAAGGAGAAACAAAGAGAAGCGAACTAGGTATACCATTTGGTTCTCCCTTAGCCTGTACATTCTCAAATATTTATCTGACAAGCTTAGATAAATTAATGGAACACATAGATGTAAATTACTTCCGTTATGCAGACGACATAATAATAACACACGAAAATCCAGAAAATGTCATAAAAGCCAAAGATATAATGCTTTCAGAAATAAACAAATTAAAACTAAATATTAATACTAAAAAGTATAAATTACTATCATTCAAGGAACATATAGAATTCGAGAAAATCAATAGATTAAGTCACCTAGGGTTAGAATATACATCGAATGGTGTTATTAGATTACCCATTGAAAAGAGAAGAAAGATTATGAATATGTTCAAAAGGTCTATAATAGCCAACAAATCTAAATTCAAGAAACATGAATCTATTGAAAACAAAATAATTATGTGCGTAGAGATAATTAACGAGATATGCCAAAAAAGAATAAGAAACGCAGCCATTATCGATTATTATCTAAAACACACAGATGATGAACAGCAGCTAATAGATATGGATAGAGAAATAGTTGAGTTTATGATCGGTTTTATATTAAACAAGAACTTTAAAAAGAAAGATTATAAATCAGCCCCTTATAAAAAATTTAGAGATGCTGGGTTGATTAGCTTATTACATCGCAGCAGATTGCTTAGAAGCGGTAAGATTAAGCTATCTTTTCTATCTCTTTTTAACAGCATAATACTAGAACGCCATTCTACGTCGCAAATAAAAAAGAAAAATAGAATTGAAGCCCTAAGGCAATACAACAAATGCCGTAAAATAAATAAAAGCGCAACACCCGCCAGTTAAAATCTTATATCTTAAATATATTTCGTGGGTGGAAGTCCTAATTTTTCTCTTGATTTAGAAATCTTTGACAGTTCATCTTCGGGTGAAAAATGGGCTCCTTGGTTAGGACCCAAATCTGGTATAACTAACTTTTTGTTATACATCCCGATGTTTGATGGTGTGGCATCTGTGTGCACAAAACCAGTGTCATCGTATAACTTTCTGAGTATCTTTAAGATATTCAACATATATGGAAGAATTTCTTCTTCCAAGTCATTTTCTTCTATAATTTTTAAGCATGCTTCCCTTTGTTCACTTTCTTCAGCCGGGAAGCCTTCGAAGTCATCATCGTCAATCATTAACGTTAAATAATCACTGGCCTTTATATAATACTTGTCAATATTCTTCATATCCACAACTGGCATAACTATAGCATAGACGTCACCGAATTTCTTTACTCCTAAAACCACGACGTTTGGTGTTTTTCTTTCTAATGCTAATTTTGCCACGTTTACTTCGACTCTATTATCGGTAATTTTAACTGCCTTGTTTCCGATGAAGTATACTCTTGCCGTGCCGCCTTCTTTGAAACTGGGAGCTTTACCAGCTGATATATCTATACCGAATGACCTCAACCATCTTAAAAAGAGGTTATCATAAAATAGGTAGTCAGCATTGACAGCCTTAGATTCGGTAATATTTCCTCTTAAAACATTCCTAAATTGCTTTAGTCTGTTCTTAAGAGTAGCCACCATTGTTGAATCTGACATTTTCGCCAATTTCATGTATTACCCCTTTTTAGAAATATATTTACATAAACATAATTTAGATGAAAGGAAATCCGATGATTAAGATATATCGACAGTACCAAGTCATTAACGGCTACATACAAATGCCCCCAAACCTAGAATCAAAGAAAGAAGCATATTATTATCAAGGCAACTTGTTAAACGCACCTGTTGCGACACAGATTTCTGCCTCTGATCTAAGTGATGCTGTTGGTACAGTTAAGGAAGTTAATATAAAAGCCGGGCACTGGGTCGAATTCGAATAATAGATTCATTCTCGACCGTTATCATTGGCTTTATTATATCATGCATTACTGCTATAAGTGTTTCATCTCTATGCAAACCTTGCGAAAGTGCATAACATGCTGTTTTCATATTTTCAGATGGTATAGTGACATACCTATATCCATTTTGTGTTTTTATTTTTCCAGTGTATAATGGTCCATAATTCGACATTCTATTTCCTTTTCGCATCTTTTAGAAGTAATGGATAGCAGTCTTTCTGCTCATCACAAATTTCTTCTCATCAAAATCGAAATTCCCTTCATTCCGTATAAGGCAGCAGTTGTTTTGATATCCCACTTCTACCAGCACTTCCGGCATGTCGTCAAAAAACATGCAAATGTTATGCTCTTTAACATATACCGATTTTTCTTCGAACCGGTTGACCAGCTTAATATGAGTATACTTAATATCGAATTCTTGGCAAGTTTTTATCACGCTGGCTTCGTCATTACGCATTGTGATAATATGGATGTCACCAGGCCATGAATTTGTCAAAGTGCTAAAAAATTGAGGCGCTTGATCAATTGTACCATCGACGTCAATCCCGATAGACGGCTTCTTATAATCAAAGGCACCTTTGAGCATATCTCTGACGAATGTCTTATCCATCGAACATCTCCTTGTTAATTGTGATAATTATTTATGTCACATTTAACAAGGATAGTCAATTAGGCCGGGAAAGTGAAACCCCTATTGCCATAAATTATACCACAATATTCCATTCGATAGATCTTAGCATTCGCATAATCGGGCATATATTGCGTTAATAAATTATCAATTGTAGCCTTTAGCGATTTTACTTCTGAGTCTATTGTCGCTGTGGGTGTATTTATATGATTCGCAGCTCTAGCGCCTGTGAAAGTCTCATTCGTAGCTATGATCTTTATCTCTGGCTCTGTCTGGCTGTTAGTACTAGAACTGTTATAGAAACCAGTGATCATCAATTGTGCAGGATAATTCGCAAATTGCGGTTTTACAGCCGTGCCAGCAATACCTGGCGTGTTGCTATAAGATGATGTAACAAGGGTAGTTTGATTATAATATGTTGCGCCAGAGAATTCTGCGCTTCTTTTTATCTGACCGCCGCCAGGATTTGCTATATTAAGATCAGCAGATGTTCCGAGAGCATCGTATAAATACTGCGCATACTTGTTCAGGGACATCATTAACGAAGTGCGTTTGCCGTCATGCTTTGGTGTTACTGACACATGTAGCGTAAATGGTGTCCATTTCATTTTAATTTCTCCTAAATTATATTTCCTTAAATGTTTAGTCCCATTCTACAATCTCTAGGTCACTCGGCAGATATTCTATTTCATGCTTATATTCTTGCATGCTTGCCATCGATTCATTTTCTCTTCTAAAGTCGCCTACTTCTATTCTCCAATCGCTTTCATATATAAATGAAACCACACTTATATCTGTTCCTTTTATTTGATATCCTAATAATATTACTGCCTCTATGAGTGATTGGCCGGGCTCCATTACTGCTCTGCGTCTATAAAAAACATTATAACCTGGCTTTACTTCTAAAGTTAATATCTTTTTCCGATTAGGAGCTATGATATCTATCAGCCATAGGTTCCTTCTTGGTATTCTCTCAAAGCTTACTCCATCCTGAAGTGATGTTATTATCTTTGAATCTTTATATTTAGCAATCCAAGCAAAGCCCATATCATTCCTCCGATATTGATACATTAGTGCCCCAGCATAACTGGGGCACTAATGTTCTGAATTATTTGCTTCAGAGTGAAAGCTCATCTATATCCTCTACCTTGCTCATTTCATTTATAGTGTTCGTTGCTTCTAACTTGGCTTTGTATTCAGCATCAGTTAGAATCGTCCATGGGCGAACCCATAAGCAGCGGTTTTTTTCGCCACGGCCTTCACAGTCATGGCAGCCTTCGATTTCTTCATCGAATTGCAGCCCGATTTGCTTGCCGCTATTGGTGGTGAGAGCAATCACTGTCCCATATTTAGGCTCTGGTAATCTCTTTGAGAAAGACCAGAACTTATCACCTTTTTTAATTGATTTAACGCTTGTCATGATTCCTCCATCAAGTCTCGTCATAAACCCAAGTAAATGTCTCTGAACCTGTTGCACCAGGGCTAGCAGTCGACTGTACTGACAATTGGTATACTACCATGTTGCCAAATAAGCCTGTGGCCCCACCGGTCGAAATAGATCCAGTTACTGATAAGGGTGTTGACACGCTTGGGTAACTTGTAAAGGGAGTAGCCGCTGACAGTAGACCCGTATGAGCCGCAGTGGTTAAAGCTGTGCCGGTTGTACCCTGAGTTCCAGTAGCCTGATAATATGTCTGAGCCTGCCCAACGACAGCATCAACACCTGTACCAAAATTATTGGTACCATCAGCAGCATGCCATTTTATAGCATTTATCGTACCAGAAGGTAGAGTTACAGCATATAATTGCGTTGTGACCCAATAGCTATAATTAGGTGTCGCGTCGGCAGGAATCCGAACTGGATAAGAACTCAATGTCGCAGTCGCAACATGTGAGTCATCGGCATGGGCAACTGTGTTGATACCGGTGATATCTGACGTGGTTCCCGGAGAAGTCCCAGTCAATCTAACAATTTTAATTGTGGCTGGCATCTTTAGTCCTCCTAAAAAAAGGGGATCGGGCCAATCCCAATCCCCAAAAAAATGCTATCAGTTGATAGCTTTAGCTTCAGCAAACAGATCTTCGGACGAAAGCGTAGCAGCTGTAGCAGCCACGAATTTGTCAGAACCGATCTGGAATGCGAAATCAGCAACCGTGTCAGCAGTGCTGATACCCTGCAGTTGACCAAATGTAGCAGTTGGCAGAACGCCAATCACCACTGGGAAACCGCGAGTGGCGCCAGCCGCAGCTTGACCCATATAAGGACTGAAGTCAGAAACATTGGAGTCACGGGTAAGGACACCAACGTTAATTTCTTCGCCAGGCTTAACAGCTACCAGAGGACGCAAATGCTTGATAATGGCAGCAACGCTATCATGGCGGACGATATTCCGCTGCGTGCGCACATTACGGAAAACCGAAATGCTCGTGTTTGCTGGTTGGGCAGACATAGTTTGCCTCCTTTAATGCACAAATCCTAGCAATCACATTATATTTGATAAGACGCAGCCCACACACAAAAGGCGTGGGCTGGGTTTTAATAATAAGCCAATCAGACTCACTCGCAAGTATTGCACTTTCGCTTAAACAGTCCAGCAAAAGGACGATGGTGTGGCTTGGCAGCCACCACTTCTTCCTTATAGCCAGTCACAACTTGCTCCTTAACAGTAACTTGTTTCTCTCGTGTCTCCACGATAGGAGTCTTCTTGATCCACACAGGCTTCTTCACGACAACAGTCTCTTCAACATAAGCACGCTCATATTGAACTTTACAGGTATCGCAAGCATTCACCACAGATCCGATCAAAACGAAAGCACCAGCACACAAACCATTCTTCATCTTTAATTCTCCAAGGAGACTATTCTCCAATTCTATAATACTTATCGCATAATCCCATGATTCTCTTCACGTCATCATCAGAAAGAGACAAAATATACTTCACATTTGTAGCAACTGGATCTTTTTCAACAATATCAGACATCACATCGAAAAGATCAACAAAAGGGACATCCACATCCAAATCAAAGCCAAAGATCGCTGTGAAATGACTCAACCGCTCCTTCGCTCCTCCGTCTAACACTTCGGTAAAAGACTCCTTGTTACCAAATAACCGCCGATATAATCTGTACAGCAAATATGCATCACTCGGATTATGGGAAAACCCGAAATTTTTAAGCTCATAATGATACTTAAATTCTTCCAAGCAGCTATAGAAGGAATGCGCAGAAGAAAAAGAGCGGGGAGATGTATCAAAATAATTTTGATATTCATTTCTAACATCAACGATCCTTGATATCACATGGAACCAAATATCCCCACCGATTTTAACAAGATCAGATACCCTAATATCCTGTTCAATGTCTTTCTCTATATCAAACTGCACTATTATTGGCTCGCCGTATTCGATCATGACGAGCTTAATGGCGAATCTGTATGTCATATTATGATTCCATATTCGATGCTTCTTCTACGAAGCCTAATGTCCTCAGAAGCCCAGATAGCCTATTATGATAAGTATTGTGCTGTAAAACTTCTTCTTTCTGCTTTATCGCAAGCGCCTCTCGCTCTTGATCGTTATGTATGTAATATTCAATCAGATCATAATATTCCTTAGGCGTCTTGGCGACCAATGCTGATGGTATCAGTGTTTTAATACTCATAACATTATCATGCACAACCAAGCAGCCGCATAAAGCAGCTTTAAAAGCTCTCTCTGGGATATCAATGCCATAATTCTGAGTATGAATCTCGCTAATACAAGGAGCTATTTTTCCTCGATTATAAAAATCGTTCACCTCTGAATCATCTATGCTCGATACAGGACGCAAAAGAAAACCGTTGATATCATTCGGCCACCCGCCCCAGCCAGCCAGCATTTTACTCACCGCCATATCTCTTATCACTGGCAACAAAAAGGAATCTATCGTAAGTGCCTTATACTGCCACCTGCCACCAAGATACACTATATCCACATCTCTCTTTATGCCCAAATCAGAAAAAATCGTCTTATCACCGGCAGTTGCCATAGGAACCCAAGGAATATTGTGCTTAGACACCCAGCTAGACCAAAATACTGCGTCACTTCTAGTGCCATAGCCAAAAACAGCGTCTGGAGATTGCTCCAGCACCCATTTTATGGTATCATCCTTCTCATTTATATTCGGTATAGTTATCGGGCCATAAGGGTTAGCATGTATAGCCACCTTGGCCCTTCTAAGCGATGGAATAGGCTCTTGATGCCCAGAGCAGCCTATATAAATATCAGGATCAAAATTTTCCCATGTGCTAAAATTACCATCATACCGCAATACTTGATGGCCCTTATCTTTCAGCGCATTTGAGAATGATTCAGTTATAAAACCCCATGCGCCACCAACTTTTTTATTTAGCAATATTTTCATGATATCCTCTTGAGATGTTGACCCTTTGCAGCTCTAAGATCCTCTGAGACATCGGAGATTTCCTTAAGGATGCCTCTAAGGCTTTATTCTTCTCGTGATGAGCTGTCCATCCAGATGCTCTAGTATGCCACAAGTGTAATAGATTAAATACTCTATTCTCCAAGAAACCATTCTGGCTAGACATACGATGATAAAATTCGCAATCTTCGTTTCCATAACCCCAAAAATCCTCGCAAAAACCACCTATCTCCCAATAGTGCTTTTTCAAGATCCCAAATGACCCACCTTCATAATAACCTACGACCCTCTCAAAATTTACGCCATCTAATGAATTATTCGCGTTAATGGCTCTTGTTGAATCCTGCGTTGCATATAGAACAGTCGCCCCCATATGGCAGCTCATATTATTATCAAGCATTGAGGATACGATCTTAGTATAATCATTTACTGCTAACATATCAGCATCATGCAATATGAGTTTTTCATATTTTGCCGCTTGTACACCACGATTAAATGCCAGACTTTTATTGAATTGGTGCTCCTCTGTTGGGCCATTCAATAAAAAGATGCATGGTTCTAGTTTGTTTTTATCAATCTTGGATATTTTATCTTGTTCAGAAATTATTATCTCTATATTTGGATATTTCTGTGCTCTTATATTATTCACAACTGTGGCAAGACTTTCATTCCTTTCTAACTCTCGGAAAGGAACGACATAAGAGACAGAAGGTATAGTTGAGTCCACGTCAAATGTAAGCTTCTCTTTCCGTCGTTTTTTAAACACTTCCTTTGCATTCGCTAAAGCCTTTGATTTCTCATCGACGACTGACGCTTCTGAATGCAGAAGGACATAATTCTCACTGCCTTTTATATCATAAAAACCACTAGGTTGTAATTCAAATTCAAACGCTTTCGATGACCAATCTATGTGTTCCATACCATAGATTCCGTATTTTCTGTCGAAAGCGCCGACAGTTTGCAAAAATTGATTCGTAAAAGCTAACAGAGCACCATGGGGTTTCTCTTTTACCAAACGCAACGATCTTCCATTAATGGTTACTTCTTCACCGAGCACTGCTCCATATACCCCAGCTTGGCGATGGCAGAAATGATGGAAACCGGTATCGATTAGACCCTGCGTATAAAATGTCTCCCAGCCACTTGATAGTATTTGTATGTCATCATTCAATATGATTCCATATTTAAACCTACTCAAAGCTCTAAGCAGTCTGTTACTATTACCAGCGATGCCGAGTCTCTCATGGTTCCTTATTATGACCAAATTTTTATCAGCTTCAAGCTCATCTAGATATTCTTTAATTTTTGGGTCATCTGACCCATCGTCTGAAACAAACACTGTTGTACGGTTTAAATCAGTAAAGGATCTGATCGAATCAATCAATCGCTTTAAAGACCCAAGACGATTGTAGGATAATATACCGACACCTATATTATTACTGATGGGGTATCGGTCAGACTGGTCATTATTGAATATCTTGGCCGCTTGAGCATTTATCGCACGCCCTACCACTTTTTGGGCGACAATAGGCTTAGTTACAATAGTTCTATTTATTCTTTGAGATATGACATGGCGATCTTTTTTAGGCATTGGATTAGTAATATTTCTAGCAATGGACTTTGCGACTTCTTGAGGAGTTTGGTCTTTTACTAGTCTAATAAATCCTCTGGTCCTGTATCTTTCATAATAATCTGGCAATTGTCGTATTTCTCTGCTGGCCAGCTTTATAATATTCCCATCTGGCCCAGTTAATGATACGACATATGCATGTGGGTTTTGATAAAAATTCATTTTATCTCAAGCACTCCACTACTAATGGAACATTGTCATCTATTATTTCATCATATAGCCTGAATCTGCTTGGCTTTATGATAATATCACCATTGAAATTGCCTGTATTTTTCATGATCGCCTCGATACTATTCGACGATATGATTTCTATCTTTCTTATATTTGGCACACTTACAATTGTGCTAAACATATCTCTAACAAAACCCGGACCCATAAATTTATTCACTGCTGTTCGGATGTCCTGTAATATGACCTTTCCATGATCAATACTAAAATAATATTGAGCCTGCTCAATCTTCACGATGCGCATTAAGTTTAGAATGTCTAATGACTTTTCTCTAATGAATTCAGCGATTAGTTTTTTTCTATCGTCGAATTCGCTGTTAAAATCAATAGTCCGACCATCTCTCTCGCCTGGCAATATATACACAGAGTCATCAGCACGATCTCTGTAAACAAGCAGAGTAAAAATGTCATTCCCCGGGTGATCTTGGACATAACACACAATATTCTCCAGCATCGGCAAATGCGTGCTGTCTAAATATTCTGGCAAAGGTAGCAATTTAGGAAGCTTATATATACCAGATGGGGGTGTTGTTGGCTCTGTCGAATTGGCAGACTGAGAAAACGCCATTTGCAGAATTCCTTATCTTCCCTAGGTTTAATATCCTTGTCTCTTTCTCCTGTTCAGCTTCATCCATGGTAAAAAGGAGAAAAGGCAATGTGGAAAAAATTATATTAAGCTGACCCTCCTCAGCAAAATAATTGGTTACGACGCCATGCCAAGTTGTTAACCAGCCAGTCCAAACTACAAAATCACCATATTCTGGTCTATAATCCTTAATACTCTTGTATATTGCCAAGGGAGGCATTTCTTGCTTAAGCCTTTGTGGCATTTTCAAGCTCCTCGGCAGTACATGTGAATAGCCTATCAGAGACTGGATCAAAACAGCAGAAAGAATCCTTTATCTTCCAGCAAACGCAGAAATTCTTTCGAAATGCTTTAAGATGTTTTTTTAACACCGCATCGATTGGATGAAGAGCCACCGGGTCCATTCTGATAGGCTGGACATTCTTTCCTACCACACTAGACTCAGCGGACACAAAAGTTTCTGAATATAATGCGTTAGCCTTTCGCAAAGCCTGAAATGATTCTTTTATCGATCCATACAAATGGATAGATTCTGTCTCGTTGGACAAATCAATATCATCTATCTTTGTGGACACTTTACTAGACGGTATAATTTGTTCCGTTCTCAGCAAAGAGATAATTGCTTTCACATCATTTAGACATTGAATCTCTTTCAACTTCATTCTCCTTTATATCAACAGTAATGTTATGTTCAAGCATGGTGACTCTCCCACGCCTTAACAATTCATACGCAGCATGATATAGGTTCGACAATCTGTGGTATAAGAAGACATCCAAAATAAAACCATATGCTGAATCTGCATTATACATATACCTAACACCTGGCATCATTGCCGCCACGAATACAGAAACCCAAACACTACAACAATATCCACAACTCGTTAATTGGTCCACAAAAGACAAGAAATATGTTAAGCGATTATCAGGGTTTTGCATGATATAATTTCTTAGGCGAATCTTATATATCTTAAATGCTATATCTGATGAAGTAATGATCTCTGTCAGGCTCTCAACGATGACCGCAGATGATATGATTATCAATATAATATTGAATACCTGCATTGTTGGTTGATGCATTGAAGTTTCTCTCTTCCATTTATAGTATTATACATCATAATATAATTACACTTCGGACAATATTTAACTGGCCGATAATCTTTTGGCGCCTGTGTCTTCTTTACTGGTAAAGGCGAGGGTTTACCACAACACATGGCCTTACCTGTTGATCTTATAATTCACAGTTGGTTTTTCGTTCGCCGTGCTATATCTCTGCACACGTAAAGGTGAAAGCGCGGGAGCACCAGCTTCAGGCTTCTTATAAACACCTTGTGGCTTCTTGTAAACCATCTGTGTTCTTATAGGCGTAGAATTTTTACATCCACATCCCATAGTATCAATCCTTAAAGAAGATTTTAGGGCTTACAGCTGAAGCGAAATCATGCCATCTTATAAAGCTCACAGAGGGCAAGTTCAACTCAACGATCACCTCATTAGATTTTTTATCGGTATGGCTAACATTCATCTTTATCGGGTTTTTAGTATAAACATAATCTAACTTTGCTACTTTAGAATCTCCCAAGATATAAGTCGGGATAGCCAACCAATCAGTTGTGCCTGAACCTTTAAAAAATAATAAGGGGCTAATATCCCGGTTAAAAGCTTTTGATACCAAAACTGCATCATATGTAGCCTGATGCCACCAAGTTGTGAATAAGCATTTCTCAGGATTTGCCAGCAAAGCATCTAGGCTGAAGCCTTTCCCTGATTTTACTTCTATAGAGAAATTGATGTCTTTGCTCACTGATATCACATCAGCAGTGCTTTCTCTCTCGATAGTACTGACATCGCGGCCTTCAACCCTGCGCCTTCTAAACAACTCTCCAGTATATTCGGTCAAGAGGTTCGCTACTCTTCTTTCATAAGTCTTCCCCTTGCGAACATTTGATTTACCTATCTTACTGTGATCTGGCATTATGCGCTCGTGTTATAAGTTATGCAGATAGATTGATCAAGATGGTATAAAACATATCCCGCTGACGCCTCATTGATCAGGTATTGTCTTACAGTAGGATAATCAACACTATTTGGAACATCTGCAGCCGGTATTACCAATTGCTCCAACCTGGTGTTAAGCATGGTGTTGATACTGTGAGTACCATTGCTCTTATCTATCCGATTACCATAAGAATCTACTGTGAAATTTCCAACATTTACGTAATGCATGCTGATAGCCATGTTTGCCTCCTGTATAATTTATATTTACATGCATTAGCTTAAATGCTGAAATGCAGCTATTAAATCGTTAAATTCGGCCAACATACCCTTAATCTTATACTCACTGATTGTCTTCAATGCTTCCTTCCTATCAAATTTGATATCTGAGGCTAACACTTTGTGCGTGTACAAAGTGTTTTTTAGCAAAAAAGGGCAAAGACTTAAATCGATCAAGGTTAAATTCCTCTTCAGTAACTTTTCGTCTATTCTAATATGTTCTACAAGCAGCTTCTTATTGTCGCAAAGTTTTGTGGCCCTCTTGTCACCTATGCCCACAAAGCCGGGAATATGATCTGACTTGTCCCCTTTTAGAGCTTTTAGCATCACTGGATTATTACGTGGTACTTCTACTACCTCTTCAGTCTTTGGGTCAAATTGGCTACAACTATTAAACCTGAATGGTATCTGAAGCATATCACTATCTGTGCTGACAATCACAGACGATTTGGGATGCAATACTGACACTAGAGCATAAATTAGATCATCGGCTTCCATATGATCTAAGGCATATTGCCGAACGTTTAAAAAACCAAACAATGCTTTCAATATCTCTGTCGATCTCTGCAAGTCCTCGCTGATATCTGCAACATAAGCGCTTTTTTCTCTAGCCTTGTAGCCCTCAAGTATTTTCTTTCTCCATACCATCGATCTTGGTGTATCCCACATGATATGCACCGAAGATGCCTTGAAATGTCTCATCCAATTGTTAATCTGCCGGAACAATATCACTATATTGTTTACGGGCCTTCTACCTCGCGCCTCTTCTGCTTTCTGGGCATACACAGCGCGATATAAGGCATTTTTTATATCTAAAACGAGAGCGGGATTTCTCCCGCTCTCATATTTCTGGTCAATCGGATTCATATCAATCATCATCTATATTGCCTAGAATTGAATCGACTTCTGAGCTAATGTCATCGTCGTCCCACAATTCCGTTTTAGCAGTCTCTTTCTTTTTTGGAGCTGGCTCTGGCTCTGGCTCTGGCTCTCTTTGTGGCTCGGCCTTAGTCTTTGGAGCCTTTTTAACTGGAGCTGGTGCTTCTTCTTCCGTAACATCGATAGACATGCCATCATCGTCGTCATCATCACCATGGATTAGGCTGTTAGCCAGTTTCCTGATTTTATCTGGATCAGCTTTCTCTAATCTAGATGGAATGTCGATCCTGGATGCGAGGATCTGTGCTATTGCCTTTTTATCAGCTGTGCCATCATCATTTCGGACGATAGGGGTAGCTGATTTGCCAACAAACCTACTAGTCTTATAACTATTAGACTTGCCCTGTAACTCCACTTGCAACTCGAACAACCAAGCATTGCTCTCATCAAAGAACACGCCTGATGCTTCTACTTCATCATCCTCATCATCAGACACTGATATGTCTGAGGGGTCTCTCTCAATACATGCGGTCCATATATCAAAAACGGTCTTCGGCGCCTTGTAATACATGACCCGACCACGAAGCTCTTCTGGATTATTCTTCCAATTCGGGAAGTATATGTTTACCACATAATTGCTATTTGGTAGCCATTCGCTTCTTATGCTCTGACGCTCTTGGTCACCTAAGCTTTTGTTTCTTAGAAGATTAAGACCAAAGCTGCATAATTCGCAATCCTTGCCGTCATTCACTCTCGGGCAAACGTGCGGCGAATTCTGAATCCAGTGCTGTCCATGGTTGGTGTAAAAGATGTCCATGCTGGATTGCGCGACGCCTGACTTCAGCTTATCGCCTTCCATCACCCCGGGCAACACAAAGAATCTGTATCTATGTTTCTCTTGTGCTTTGGCTTTTTCCGGTCTGAATTCATCTGGATCTGATCTCCTGCCGCTAGCTTGCTTCATCTTGTTGCGAATCGCTGATAGATCGTATGGCATTTCTTGCCCCTCGTTCTTATTGTTCTCGTTTTTTGAAACCTGCTAAACTTCTGGCTAGCTCACTTTTCATTTTGAGAGCTTCGAGCATGTGATAAACCTTACCACATGTCATTTGTGCTTTGTCATATTTCAATTCAGCGTCTATCAGACCAGCATCTGATTCCGCTATGGCTTTTATCTGGTCAGCAGTCAGCCGTATCTTATCGGCTGCGCATTTATTAGTTATAGATTCCACCACCTTTCCCTTACGTGCCCTGAGCTTCTTCTCTGCGATAGCCACACCGAGCCTAAGCTCAGAATAGACAGATGACCAAAATGCATATTCAGCAGGAATCCTAGCCATCTCTATCTCCAGATTTTCATAATCCAGATTAACAGTAGGCAGCATGTCGACTTCGATCTTCCTGTATATAGGCTTATTATTTTCATCAAAGCCTGATATTACCTGCAATTGCACATCGAATCTAAAAAGCGTAGAATCGACCAGCTCAGCTGGCAAATATTCGCCTATAAATTCTGGTATTATTCTATCTTTCTTGATTGTCATTGCTCACCACTTCTACAATACGTGCTAAATCATTTCTATCGTATATAGCAGCTATTTGCTTATACTTTTTCCATTTACTGCCGATGCTCACCCTGAGAGGAAAGCGGAAATCATCTATATAACCATCGAAAGGGTACAGCATGTATTCACCAACGATCTTAATGACAAACGCTATATCTTTCCTGTCTTTAGAACAATTCAATACAATACTATCATGAACATCAGTGATTAGCCTACTTCCTAAATGCTCCCACACTCTACACATAACCAATTGCATCGCATGAGCGACCGAACCCTGCATAACACCATTCAAGACAGATAAACGGGACTTTTCCGTTGTAACAAAAAATTCTCTGCCTAAGACAGTTCTGCTCCTGGATTCTAAAGACATCTCATTAAGCCACTCCCCTAGATCCTTAAAGACATCACGTAAGGCCGGATGCGAGTAATTCATAGAATTAATCGCCTTTAACAGAATAACCTTACATTCGTCCCGCGTAAGAGGAACACCAATCGAATCCTTATTAAGCGCATTCATGAGAAATGTGTAAGGGTCTGATTTGTTGAAAGATCTTGCTAATACATCATCATTCGCAAGATACGACGCGACACGAATATCAGCGCATATCCAGTCGAATTGTATTAGAATATCATCATCGAAAGAAGATGTGGTTTGAATCTTATGCTCTTCAGAAAATCCTTGTATATTAAAACCAGAAGATTTACTTCTGCCGCTATAAGTATCTTGCGTCCATATCGGGTGCACCTTCGAATAATTAAAAAGCAAACCTCTGGATTCAAGGTATTCATAAACGATAGCTGAATTAGTCAGTATCTGCTGATATTCCAGCGTCTCTCTGTTCTTTAAGCGATTTATACATTCAACTGCATCATCAGGAGATTCAACAGCTTCATAATCATGCATATCATAAATATTATATCGCCTGCCGTCTAAAGGCAATTCTAACGATTTAATGAGATTCCGAGAATTGTTTGTTATTATCCTCACGCCTTTATCGTCTAATTTTATAATGGTTTTGCTAAGTCTTTCTATGTCGAGCCTGATATCTTTTATAGACTTATTTGATCCTTTATCATAACATGTTAAATGATTTAACTTATCCCCTTTGCATATCGATATAAACTTCGGCCTGTGTTTGAAAGCTGGATCACAACATGCTACAATATATATCGAGTCCATTTTTATCCTTATAGAATGTCCTGATTCTATGGCAGCATGTCATGCTCAGTCAATCACCTTTGCTAGTGAAATATTGGGTGCCTTTGTCGATTTTTCCCTTTTTCTGAAGATTCTCTTTAATATGATCAACTTCACCATTGGTTCTATACTGAGCGTATGGATCATCATTCAGTAACTTATGGATATGTCTATCGCGAGCTACTCCTGATTTGTCGAGCCACCCATAACCGCGTATAAAAGTATGAAAAGAACTATTAAATATAGTTTTCTCGGTGTCGACGCCATTGCATCGTGGACATATTTTAGCTCTAGCTAGCTCTTCTGTATTAGGGTTCATTGAATGCGATGTCTCAAACAGTACTGAGGACTCATATGAGTCCTCAGTAGCCTCTGATTCTGCCTTTTCAACTGCTAGCTTATAAGCAGATTCACACGAATTGCATTTATACGTGTATACTGGCATTTTACGATACCTGTTCCACTTCAAGAGACCGTACCTTTAACACCAAACTGTCTTCATGAATAATCATGATTGTTTCATTTGCATAAAAGCCATCTGTTGGCTGAAGCATCTGTATGGGCCTCTTGGTGAACAATACAAGATCGCCAACTGACACAGATGTTACATTATTGCCAAGCCCGACAACAACGCCTTCGTCTTTGTATTTCTGCTCATCAGTGAGCAGGATAGTACTATTCAAAGGCTCTAACCATATCGCCACATATCTATTGAGTGGGTATAATGTCTTTATCTTCCTTCTCTGGCTGTCATGGATTGTAGGCTTTTCTACATCGTATCCAGCCGGTATCATCAATCTGGTATCCACGCCAGAAGCTTCTTCTGACAACAACTTCTCTGACTTAGGTATAGCCATATTTTTTCTCCAGTGGTAGGCTCAATATAATTACACCTCACGAACAACCATTGTTTCATATTGTATTTCGCATTGAATCAATTCATGCTTAGGACCATTCCTGTTTTTGGCTATAAACATTCTTAGCCTAGGAGGATTAGCGACTCTTTCTTGCTGTGACTGATTCAGACTTATCACATAATCCAAAGAGAATTGCTTGGCGAAGCTATCTGCCGCTTTAGTCATATCGGCCACCTCTTCGCCAGAAGCTCCTGACCTATTTGTCTGAGTAGCAGTGAACACAAGAACATTTTCTTTAATCGCTAAACCACGCACTTCACTAGCTACCATCTTCTGTCTTGTGTAGGTATCCTGATTATAAGAGCTATTTCTGCTGACCATTAGATCTAAATAGTCTAGGATAATAACATTAGGCTTCCAGCCTTCAGTTCTCTTTAAACTATCTAGCAAAGCATATATGTGTGCCACAGAGCATTCTTCTGGCGGCATCTCATGTATCAGCAGCCGTTTTTTCAGATTCATTTTCATGCTATTAAGAACACGAGTGACCATTTCCTGTCTATCATTAATATCATTTAAAGGCACACCAGTGGCTGTGCCTATTGCTCTTAATGCAGTCTTCAACACGCTCATCTCGAAAGTTATAAAGAGAACATCTTTGTGGTCTCTGAGAGAGCTAATGGCATTGTTGACCAACAATACTGACTTCCCGACATTCGTGGGTGCCAGCCAACATAGCACCTCCTTCGGCGATGGCCCGCCACCATTAAGCAGATTGTCAAGCCTTTTGAAGCCTGTGGTATAATGTTCAACGGCATCCGGCATAAAAAGTATTTCGAAATTCTCTAAAAACCAAAAACCTTTCGCTCCCACGTCGGCGATGCGATTAGCCTCATTTACTATCTTCTCGATTAACTCATAGTTACCGCTATTATAAGCTGAAATAGCCTCTTCGCTATATAGCATGCCATAGGCTTTAGTCCTAGCCCATTTCAGAAGGCTATCTTTGATGAGAGGTATTTCTCTGGGATTCGACTCTCTATCTAATACATTTAAAATGATCTCAAATGGATCGCTTGCCGTTAACTGGCTTTCGATTTTGTCTCTTAATATAGCTCTAGTTGGGACAATACCGAACCGTTCATAATTATTCAACAGTTCCGCTATTACGTATCTGCATTCTAAACGCTGGAAGTATTCCGGCTTCATAAAATGGATCATCCCAGTAATGAACTCGGGATGGTCGAGAGCCAACGCAATTATAGCTTCTTCTTCATATGCGCCAAAAGTCTTTACCCCCTCCTGGTCATCAGATAAAGACTTCAGCCTGTCTAACACAGTCATGTACAATTCCTACTCTTCTGTGCTTGAATAGCAGCCAATTTTGCTGTGGCATTGCTCTCAGCTAATGTCAATGCTGTGCACTGATCGACAAATTCATTTTCGCTAAAAAACAATGTCCCACCATTGGTTAAGGATATCCTGTCGCCGAAGCTCGCAGGGTATCCAGGGCTAGGCTGGGTCGCTTGAATCGTATAGACCCAAGCGCCTCGATACTCTTGCATACCGTTGATTTTCACCGGTTCTAGAAATCCTAACGCAGCAGATTCACGTAGGTATACGACATCACCAACATTGTATATCGGAGCGTTCATCATATGGCCTTTCTAATTCAATCTAGTTGATATTTTAATCGGCATCTAATATGCCGTCTTCTAGGCCATCTGCCTCTAGTTCAATCTCGTGATTTATCCTTTTTTCAAGATCACCAAACATAAGCTTGTAAGTCTCTTCAGAAATTACCTTTCTCAATTTAGCATCGGCTTTAATCGCTTCGACTGCGGCATTCTTACCGACAGCAATAGCCGTATCTAGGAACAAGATCTGGTTATTGCCTTTCCTAATCAAAGTACCCATTTCGAGACCAAGTTCAACTAAACTATAAATCTCATCAATGCCATATATATTTCTTGGTGGCTTGCCTACGCATATATCAAATTCATGCTCAAGGAAAGGAGCTGCTGTTTTGTTTTTAACTGTCTTCGCCCTAGTCCTGAAACCGTAAACGACATCAGATTCTTTAAGAGCAGTAACCTTGTTGATCTCTATCCGCACCGAAGAATAAAATTTAAGAGCCCTTCCTCCTGGCGTCTGCTCTGGATTCCCGAACATAACACCGATTTTTTCTCTTATCTGATTAATAAAGATAACAGTTGTCTCTGATTCATTACAGATGTGTTTTATCTTACTCAGACCTTTGCTCATCATCCTTGCCTGTTCACCTATCGTGGAGTCAGTCATCTCGCCTTCTAATATGGCCTCTGGAGTAAGAGCTGCAGCGCTATCGACAACGATGAGATCGATTAATTTAGATGACACCAATCTCTCGATAATCTCAAAAGCCTTTTCCCCACTATCCGGCTGAGACAATAATAACTTATCAAGGTCGACACCTATTCTCTGCGCCCATAATGGGTCAAATGCATGCTCTGCGTCAATAAAAGCACAGACCCCATTTCTCTTCTTGTCTTCGAAATAATGATTTTGGCACGCCTTGATAATCTGTAGGGTCGTTGTGGTTTTACCACCAGACTCTCTGCCATATAATTCGATAATTCGCCCTATCGGTATTCCACCTATACCTAAGACATAATCCAGTGCCGGAACATTTGTAGGAAACGATTTAACGTTTACAATCGATCCTCTACCTTGGGCTATTGCGCCACTACCGAAATCTTTCTCGATATTCCTGAGAAGATCATCTAGTGTGGAGGCTGAGCTAGTCTTGCTTTTTTTGTCTTTGGCCATCTTGAGTAAGATTCCCTAACTTCTTGTACAGATCGGATAAGGTCGATTCATAATCCACTTTCTTAACAACATCTTTCGATGGTATGCGGATTAATACATCTCCTTTAGAAATCAACAGGTCTGTTCCTACAATACCAATGACAGTCCAAAGACCTATTGGTACCGGTCTTTCCTCTTCATAGGACACGTACGACACATTCTTGGTGGTAAGTATCAGAACCTGATCAAATCGGCCAATTGAGGCTCTTTGCTCTCTTCTCATGTCAAATTTATCATAGATGGAGGATGAAATGGCTAAGCTGAATAAACACGAAAAAGCACTACTCGAAGCGATCAAAAGCATGCTTGATGACGACAGCCAACTCGGCCTGTCGGTGCATGACTTGACTACCCAATCCTCTGAAAGAGGATATGAATATCTACATAACCATATAGATCAGCTATTCGAATTAAAATCATCTGACCTCACCATGGCCGAGGCCGTTAACCAGGCATTTCACAAAATACACAGCTATAAATATGTAGATGACCCAACGTTCAAGACTGCTATGGAAAAAGAGCTAGTCGCCCAGGCAGTCCCCAAAGCGGAGAGAGATAAAGCTTTAAACTTCGTCGACAAAGTCATAGATGAAATCCAAAGCGACAAAGGACAATTCGACGAGAAAGATTTCGGTCTAAACCCAGACATGGAAGAAATCCGAAACGTCAGCCAGACTGAGCAGCCATTGGACTTCGATATTCATGATAAAGATGGTTATAACGAAGCTAATGTCGAATGGGACAAAGGAAACGCCAGCCCATCAAGAACGCCAGATGAACCATGAAACTAAAATCGATCCGTGAAAGCTTTCTCTCGGCTAAATTGAAAGAGATAGCAGACACAGATCTGCTGTTTAAACGTCCCGGACTGCATAAAGTGCCATTATATGATGCCAGCAGAGGCTTTGACTCAGACAGCAAAGCCACCACATCCCTTACTCAGAAAAAAGGCATCCCACTGAAACCACGGCATAGAAAATTTTTTGGCGTCAGTACCGGGATTGATTCTTCCTATACAGGTTAATACACCGAGAAAATCCCAGAACCATTACACTTGGGGCATGGGATCGTTTTCGAGCCATCTGAGATATGAGATTCGCCCCTGCATAATGGGCATGTTCTCATAGTATCCTGATAGCCCTTGCTAATAAAATCAGGAGCCCTACCGTCGATGCTATTATTAGCCATCTTCTTAAATCGCTCTTGCAATCTAGTATCATTCTCCTTCTTATCGATCTTAATACGCGTTGTACCAGTCCCATCCGTACGAACTTCCTGAATCGCAAGAGGTTTCCCTCCACGACCTTCTGCGATAGCGATTTTAGCTTTTCCTTTGAGTAATTTCGGGCTAAGCTTATCGCTGAGAGCATTTCTATCAAAGCTTTTGTAACTATCCACACTCCCATAATCGGTCGAACCGCCTATGGAAACCATCGACCTACTGTCGATTAAGTCAGTGTCAATCACATCATCTGAACCAAGGTCGAGATCAGAATACACCTCTACTTCAGCCCTCACTGGTTCTGAAATATTATCGACTACCGCAGCACTCTTAGCCACACTAAGATTCGATTTTCCGCTGTTGATAGTGATGTCTAGACCTAGACTTTTAGCCTGCTCTAAGAATCTCTCAATCTCTATTTTTTTCTTCTCATAAGCCGCTTTAGCACTCTTTACCGTCGCCTCTTCCGAGTGCTGATCGCATATTTTTACCGAAATCTTCTCGCCATCGACATTGATCGTCAACTCTGTATTTAAATCATTGGGCGAATTACAATAGACACAAGACATGGCGACCTCGATGAAACAGAAAATATTCGTTGTACCGATACAACTCGACACTAAATCCGATGATATTTTAAATACGATCGAAAACGAAATATCAGAGAATACAAAAGCCAAATTAGAGACAACAATAAATATAGCAAAAGCAATACAAGCTGAAAAAACAAGAGCAGAAGCCCTTAAAAAAACCAAAGACAACCGATATACAGAAATACTCGAAATAGTATACCAAAAGATAATTGATGCCGGGGAACATGGATTGCCTTATTCCGATTATAAATTATTATTAGATGAGCACAAATTGAATTACTCAGTGATGTCAATGAAATTAAAAAACCGAGTTAAGCAAAAAGACGAACGTGGAGAATTAGAAAAAGTGAAAAGAAAAGGCATATTGTTTTATAGATTCGTATTCTTGTGAGCTTTTGCTTCCTTCAGCCCCCTATTGCTATATCTTAAGAGCCTTAAAATGCAGCTGCTTACATCCATACACCAATCATGCTGAGCATAAGAGCCAACACATAGTATATTAGACTCCTCAAGATGCGTCAAATTAGGCATAGGACCACAAGGCACATAATCCTTAATACAAGTTCCATCTAAGATATCAAAAGACTTAAATAATCCCATGAAAAATTGACCAGGATTGCTTAAATCTTCACTAAAATAAAACAAATATCGATTTTCACTTAACTTAGTCACCTTATAAAACGGAAACGCTTTATCGACAACAAGAGCTTGATTATGCCCTTCAAAATCAATATGCTGCGTTTGAATATGAAGAAAGTGCGTATCCCGGTAAGCCAAATCACTCTTTTTCCCCATCAAAGCGCTTAAAGCATTTAACGGAATAGTACTCACTATCTTATCATAATCAAGTATCTTACCATCCATTAGAATTTTATGATCTTGAATCCCTCTAGCTATGCCTAATCCTAAATTTTTCTTTATCTCGTTAGAATACTTCTCTTGAAGCTTCGCGTATAATTGATTGCACCGCAGATCGTACACATCAAAAGACATAAAATGCTCATGATATGGAATTAATTGTAGACCATAATTTAATCCGAATACTTTCGAGCACCAATCTTTGCAGATATAATCATCATGTTCCTTATACAGTAACCCGTTAATACTATAAGCTATCTTATAATCGAAAAAAGCACTAGCCTTTAGTTCTTTTCTTACAAATTCATCAATTTCATCATTTCTGACAATAAAGTTATCTGATAAGCTAGGATTAAAAGTAAAAAGCCTACTACGGTAAAAAGGTATAATGGTCCAATCCGGACCAAGAATTTCCCTAGCCAATAGCCCTATTAGACCGGAACCTAAAATATAATTCATATGTCTTCTTCAGCCCCTACTCCGAGGTCACTCTCCTCGACCAAGCTTATTTGTTTCTTGTGCTTAAATTCAAACACTCCGAACGCATCAAACCTGTTTTTAGGACTATCAGGAAGATTATCAATGGCTTCGATATTAAATGCGGTGTTCAACAGGTCAGACATAACCAGACGCCCAGTCTCAAATGGATCGATAAACAAATCAATCACTCTTGGGGCTCTCTGTTCGCATTCGTCGCAATGTCCTAAAATAGCAATGTCCGGATCAAAAGAATCATAGTCAATGAATGCTTCTAAACCAACCCCGCAGACGGGGCAAGTGTAAAAAATGACCTCTGGCTTAATGACTCTGCCGAATACATCTTTATCCGAAGAATTATATTGCTCACCGCTAAATCTTATTGGTCTAGCGTATATAACATTTCCATAAATAGCAACCTTTACAAGATCATATGGGCTAGACATTTACATCGTCTCCCAAGTATTCGCTTTAGCCCTTTTCTCTTTCCAAGAGGCTAGTAAATCATTACATATATTGAATTCGAGAATGTTATTATCCACTTTAACTTCGGCGTGTTTAGCACTGGAAATTGTATTAACCTTTACATTGCTCGCAACTACATATGAATACTCATGCCCTAATTTTGCAAATGTCACTTCGCACATACCCCTGCATGTTCGGTTCTTATTAAAATTTTTTACGATTTCGTCAGCGATTTTCGCAAAGCAATTAGTACAAACATCAAGACTATCTGTCTCTCTTGATGCACGAGATTCATCTAATGATACTTGCCAATTAGCTCTGATATTTCTTATACTAAAACTAATATATTCAAAATCATGCTTATATACTGCTTTGCAAATATCACAATTTATGCCCAAACCATCTGAGGTCTGCATTAAACCAACCTAGAAGATATAGTATGCTGTTGTTTACCATAGCCCTTAAAAAATATATACGCCACCCCATCAGAATCTGCATTATAATCAGTGACAATTAAATTTCTGGCATTTTGATCGCATATGATTGACTTCACATTCGTCGAATCGTCTAACAACCGCTGAACCCTATAATCAGTGTAATAATCAACGCCCACATTAGAAATGAATAGATCATTAGATGCTTCACCGTATGCTAAAACTGCTCCAAAATTAGCATTCCCAGCAAGCACCTCTAAGATAGTAAAGTTGGTATCATAAATCTCCACCAAGCCATCACCATTATCAGGAACAGATACGGCTATTCTACCATCACCTAAAGCTATCGATTCACCAAATCTGTCAGGCCCTGTTGAAGCAGTATATTGAGAAATCATGTCAGTATTAGTAAAGACACTGCCATTAAAAGTAAATTCTAAAACCAGTCCGGTACCGCCGTTATAGCCAGGAGCTCCTACAAGTAGCTTATTATCCAAAAACGCCAAAGAATATCCAAATTGTAAACCATCTTCATCGAAATAATCAGAACCATTTATTACCTGGCGCAGAGAAAATGAGGAAAAAGTAGAATCATAAATATACACAGCACCAGTTCTATTAGAACCGACAAGTTCATTCGGAGCCGTTATTATCAGAAAGAAACCGTCGTTACTTAAAATCATTGATTTTCCAAAATCGGATTGCGTGTCTGAACCAGATTCAAATATCTGCTGGAATAATACAAAACCTGAACCAGACCGATTAAAAATATAAACGCTGTTTCGCGAACCAGATACACTGTTCGACACTGCCAGACTTAACCCTGAAGCATTAAGATGACAAGCATGCCCAAAGTTATCACCAATTGCAGTATCGTCACCAACCAACACCTGCATTAAATCGTAACCATTCCCATTCCTATCGTATAAAAACACTGAACCAGAATTATAAAACCGGCCAGGAGACCCAATCGCAATTGTACTCCCACTGCCGTTGATCGCCGACGAGTAACCAAATTTTAAAGGCGAAAGACCCTTATAAACATCAGAAGGCGTCAACGATTGAACCAATGCATAAACACCTCGCAAAGCCATAGAAGCTACCATATCTCTAGAAAACTGGTTCTCAACACTACTATTGAACAAATGGTTTAACTTCCATCTAGCTTTATTAGAATAGGAATATGATATGCCTGTAAAGATCAATAATTCACTGCTATATAATTCTAACTGCGCGGAATCTACACGTTCTGGTTCGATAATTAAATTTCTACCCGGAAATAAATTAACTATCTTGCTGACATTCCAAGGCACGTCGCTCAAAACTGCGGAAGAATCTAAATTACCTTCCCGTATTAAAATCTGAATGGAATAACGGGATCTGTTATATATTGTATTTATAGCCGTGAGATATGAAAATTTTAACGATGAAGATACATCATGGCTCTTACTAAACGTTCCTTTTAGCAGATCATCGCCTGTGTGACTAGGTCTTGGGCTGGCCTTAAGAAACGAATCGATGTCATAATCTAAGGCGAAAGTGTTACGCTTTAATGTGTTAACATCCTGAATTAAAGCATAGCTACCCTTCAGCAAAACACTGGTGTCTGATTCCCTCACCATTTCCGCAATCAAGAAGCCACCAGTATCGATTGATGCTAAAAACGAATTGAATTTCAAAGTGCTGGTAGTAAAGCCGTAACTTGAAGTAAGCCTAAGAAGTGAATTTGAAAAAAACGAAAGACTCTTGGTGGCCCTTAGAATCGAATCAAAAGAAAAAGATATAGATGAAGATAATAACAATAGTGAACTAGTTAGATAATCTCTACGGCTCTGAAGTCTGATGAGAGTGTTAGATTCAGTGGTTTCACTAAACTCTTTTATCGAAAACAGATCCGCTGTCTGCGATCTCTTATAAGATGATATCTTAAAAATAGACGAGGAAAAATCAAGTGCATTTTCACTGATTAATAAAGTGTCAGTAACATAATCGAGAAAATTGGTTGATTTCTTCAGTGTGTTTGTACTTAATACCAGACTCTGTCTCTTTAATAAAATCGTATTGCTGTCGGAAAACACATATGGCACATATATTAAAAACGCATTCGCATAGTTAGATAGTGAAAATTCCTGTACAATGTTAGGGTTAGTCGAATGGTCCCTGGCTATGCTTTTGATATTAAAAGCATTCGTTTCGCTATTGTTGCTACTCGTGACTCTCAAAAGAGTATCTGATATTATGCTAAGATCTGCCGAAATCTTCAAAAATGAATCAGCACTGTGAGCCAGATTACTGGTTAACCTTAATAACGAATTTATTAAATTGCTGACATCCTGAGATTTAATCAAAAGATTATCGGTAAATACCTCTAAATTACTTGTCGAAAGTAGCAATGAATCAGTATATGTCGGCACCGTGACATTTAGGCGCAGCAGCGCATCAATATCATGAGCACGTGCATTTTTACTTTTAAGCAAAACATCTGTCTGATGCGCAGTTGCTACACGAGATTTTAAAAGCGAAGAACTATAATGGTCTAACCCTACAGTAGCCTTTAATAAACTATCGGCTATTGTGTCTAATTGGCTTCTTAGATATACTATACTGTCTGTATCGAATGTTTTAATCGAAGTCGAACGAAGATAAGACTCAATATCTTGATTTAATAATATAGTCGCTTTCAGGAAAGTGTCGGACAAATGGCTAACATTAGCGCTAAGCAGAACAAAAGAATTTGTTACCTGATCCTGGTTGCTAGTAGATCTTAAAAATGAATTTATATCGTTTATACTTGAAAAATTTCCGATTATTTCCGTGTCAGAGGATTGACTCAATATGCCCGATTTAAGAAGAAAACCGCCAGTATCAAATGCATTAGAATTTCTAAGATATGCATACGATGCAGTACCGAACGAGATCTGATAATCACCAATTATTAGACTATCAGAAGTATTGAAAATACCAGAGGTCGATCGCAATAACGAATCAGTGTCCAGAGATTTGCTAAATGTCGACCTAAGAAGAGTATCGGTGTCAAACGAATTGCTAAATGTCGCCCTAAGAAAAGTGTCGGTGTCAAACGAATTGCTAAATGTCGCCCTAAGAAGAGTATCGGTGTCAAACGAATTGCTAAATGTCGCCCTAAGAAGAGTATCGGTGTCAAACGAATTGCTAAAAGCCTGCCTCTTTAAATTATCCGTGGAATGCGTCTTATAAACTGTACTTTTAAGTAATGAATCAGAGGACTGATCTTCTGATTGAGAAGCGATTAATAAACTATCGGTATCGACATTGTTTGATAAGAATAAATATAATAAATTATTTGTACTAGTCTGTAATTCATACGTTATTAAACCGGTCGAAACAGATATTGGGACACTTGATAGAGGGGTAAATCCCAGCATGAAATTTTCCTTTCAATGTATATTAAATTTTTAATAATTAGAAAATAAAGAAGCAATTCATCTATATTTACTTCTGAGCTTCATGATAATTCCTCTACGAGGCAAATTAAATAAATTTTTATCGGCATTATACACCACAGGAACAAATACACCCACACCCCTCGACAAGACTTTTCTGTCTTGCAAGGCTATCTCGGAATCCCAAACAAAAACAGTGACTTGAGCCACACCATCTGTTATGGTTAATCTTCCGAACTGCCTGCCCGTTTTCTCAGATTCGACGATCACCCAAGAATCAATAATACCCTCAAGATAATTTTCGGAAGTTGATCTATGCATCGCATCTTTAATATATCCTCTGCCACTAGTCTCATACATATCCATCGGATTGTCTAAATAATAACCAATAAATTGCATCTGAAATTCTAACCTATCCTTGAGAGAAAAATCTGGAAACATCTCATTTAATAATTCTAAAGTTACCTCAGCTTTGGGCTTCCAATTCAGTATTTTATTTGGGACCACTTTTTTCTTCGGATACGTGAGCCTGTACTCCTTAACTTGCCTTCCGATTTCCTCCGCAATAGTCTTTGGGGTCCAACCATTCTTTTCGAGCACTTTTGATTCTAGCCATTTTTTGTCGATTTGACCTTCCTGGCCGGAATCATCTAATTCCTTCTTAGATGAATGATGATATTGATAATACAACCAAAGAGCCCTGCTGTTTTCATGAACATCCTTGAAAGCGTCTAACTTAATAAATCTTTCTAGAATATTCTTTTTCTTTCTGTCGTCTCCAACAATAAAATCATCTAATGAACTATAATTGCCTCGTCCAGCGAAAATCGCTGCCGCTGACTCACCTATGCCTTTAATTCCAATAAGGCCCTGGTTTACTTTGTTATCTGTGACGCTGAAATCGACTTGTAAATTATTGATATCAAGAGCACGGAATTGAACTTTACTGATCTGCTCCGATACCACACTGCCCTTTTTCGTAATCTCAGTCGGCGCCCATTCTTCAGCCCTAGCAACACCCATGTATCTAATTAGCTTCTCTGGATGGCAATCTGACATAATGGCTGCCCAAAATTCTGGCGCAAAGTGAGCCTTTAGCCATAGACACCTGAAGGCTAATAATGTATATGCCACACCATGGCTTTTGTTAAATGCGTACCTTCCAAAGGTTGTCATCTTGAGCCAACTTTCCTTGGCCTTTTCTAAACCGATTAACTTACTTGCACCTTCTAGCCATTTTTTTTCTATATCCTTTAACTTATGAGTCCATTTCTTGGCTACAGCTTTTCTCGCTTCCTGAGCCTCAGGACTAGTAAAGCCAGCTACTTTCTGCCACAATGCCTGAAGCTGCTCTTGATATACTATCACACCATAAGTTGGCTTCAATACCTTTAAAAACTCCTCATTCATCTCATCCTGCCAGCCCTGCGATTTATCGTCCCGATTATTCACTGCCTCAGGGATTGATTGCATTGGCCCGGGGTGGCCCATTGCACTCAAAAGCATGAGATCCTCAAAATTTTTAACGCCATTCAATAAAATCGAATTGTGGACAACTACCCCATCAATCACGAAATTACCTTCCGTGACGTCAGGGGCATTGTTCTGAATATCATAAGTCTCATGAATTCCGCCAGACTTCAGAGACTTGATCTTGATAGCCATCTTATACCTTTTTGTATCCTGTTCTCACGTATTCAACACCATCTTCAGACTTCTCAATACAATAGTCACCAAAAAGATTAGGAGATTCTTTCTGGAGCACTTCCAATACCTTAATCGCTAAAAGCCTTATCTCCATGTCGGCAGAAACGTCACCACGCATCTCGATGAAATGGCGAAGAGCTCTAGCATTACCAGTAACGAATATCTTCGTCTCAGTCGCATTAGGAAGCACGCTTCTGGCCGCTTCCCTAGCTCTCTTCCTTCTAAGAGTCTTATCGGAAACATCTGTCATCTTAGAGGCAAGAGCATCAGAAAGAACCTTGTAGGCTTCCTGAGAAGCCACCATAGCATTATACCAGATCTCTTTCAGTTCTGGGTCTTTGCTTATTAATGGTGGCACGACAAATGCGCATTCGGATTCATCCACGAATCTCTGGCTTAATTGCGAATAGCCAAAACCAGCCCGATGCCTGATTAATTCATGAGTTAGCGACCTAGATACACCAGTAATAAGCAAGCTAAACACAGCATGTTCTAAGACCGAACCGTGGCCAACCTGCAAAATATGGTCGATATACGCATGATTACCACCAGGCCTCGGCTTCGCAAACGACATATAACACACACGACCTGCGACCTCTACCAACTTCTCAGCGCCGACATCAGTGTCGGTGGTCCACTGCGACACATCGTTGTCTCTCAGAAAAGTATCTAAAACGGCGTCGTCAGATACTTGCCTGCCCACTAAGCGAACTATGGGTTGACTGATTACTCTTATGCTTGACTCAGACATTATGATCCCCGATGTTTAAAGGCTAGCGGCTGTACGTGATGGAATATCGAATTTTACTGTGCCTTCGAAGAATTCAATTAATTGGGGCTTTAACGCTAGAAAAGCAGCTTCTAATTTATCCCTCTGTTCGCCCTCTGGAAATTCTTGCACACAATTAAAACTAATGTGTCTTAAGATTCTCCCGTCTCTAAAAAAGCTGATGGTGTATTCGTCTTTTAAGCTATCCAGTTTCACCCTAACATGGCTATGATTGTTTGTGATGCGAATGGGAAACCGATATTGTCTCATTTAAATTCTCCTGCTTTCAAATACTTGCACATGAGGAACGCTGGTGTCCCATTGTAAGAAGTCTGTTGTTTCAAGTATCTCATCCCCCCCTTTGCATTCACCTATTCTCTTATAGCCGTCCTTCGTTAACACTCTATGGTCTTCTGTCAGGTGTAATACTCTGCCATCTTCCAATTCGACGTCTATTATCTCCTTGCTGCCTGAGCGCATAACCAAATAATTATTGGTATATTGAAGAACGTTCTCATCATTGATGTAGGCTATGGCATGCTCACGCTGATTCAGTCCTTTTATTTCTATCTCGCCCCCTTTGACCTTAATCCTAGAGTCGAACCGGCAGCATTTTGCAAGTGGTGTGTCGAACTGGAAGCAACCATCTGTTTTTTGCTGGTTCGCTACTAATAATGCATCTTTGTCATCTAAATCGATGTAATGTTTCTCCCCATCCTTATCAAAGAAGAAACCGGCATGCCTTTTAATAGGGTCATTATATAGCATACCCTCCATATTCTCACCGAATGATATGCCTCTATTCTCTTCGATGAGATTACAAGCTCGAAAGATATACTTCAGAGTCTTTAACCCTAGCAAGTCCCACTTGATATATCCGAACTTGCTTAGCTGCGTATTACGGCCTTCAGTCCATATGCTAGTCCAAAAGCCTTTATTGCTATTCTTGTAAAGAGGGATATTTCCAAATACGGGGCGATCTGTGATAATCAATGCACCGGCATGCATCCCCAGATTACTTATTCGACCGACTATATTCAAGGCATATTCAACGATATCTGGGTATGCAGAAATTAAAGTATTAAGTGGCCCCTTATCGAAATTCTTTGTTGGCTTTTCTTCAGCCAGCAATCTGCCTATAGTGGGGATATCTGTGTCAGGTGATCCACATTTAGGACAAACGGCTTCTTTATGTTTATACCCACACTCAGAATCGACATCATTTTCATCCGTTACACGACCCTTGCAGTTTGCATACCCTCCTTCACCGAGATCATCTGCGATCTGATCTATTTCAGTGGTGAACCTTGACGCATCGTATCTTGAGAGCCCCATTGCCGCAGCAACACCTATGACTGCCGATTTAAACTTAAAGGTCTGCCAAGTACCGACACTGCAAACACTTCCATATTCGTCACCATTAGGGCTGTATTTATTAATCGCATATTCTTTTAAGAAATCCCTTGCTTCTGGAAGACAATCGATGTCGATATCCGGCATGTCGGTGTCTTTTATAAAACCTACCGGCACCTTCCCATTCTTTTTAATAAAATCATTAACTTTAGCTGCTGCCGTCGTGTTTAAAAGAGGTTCGTCCGTGTCAAGCGGATCATCCGCCACCTTGCCATATAAATATGGAATCAATATCTTATTAGGGTTTTTCTCGAATATCTTATCACCGCTGATTATGTTCTCCCAATATGCTTCTGCGCCTTGTTTCTCGACCTCATCTATCTCGAATCTTATCCTGTTAATATAGGGGGCACCTAGCTCGGAAGCCCTGGCTAGCAAGTCTTTTCTTCTTTCTTTCCAATTCATGTCGTACTCTTATGGTTAGGATGTGCGCTGCGCATATGATTTGTCAAACCGAATTTGCTTATCGTTTTTTTGCCACAGACTTGGCATGTGTATATTACACCATTCTCCGTAACCGGCTTGACTTTGCAGGACTTAAGATGTAAAGTATAACCAGAAGCACTATTCAATGTCTTATTGCATCTTGGACATTTAGCTACACCATCAATGAAAGTGCCAGTTAGACCACCAGTCTTAATGTTCCTTTGGAATTCATAAGACAATACATATACCTGTCCATCATCTTCGCCGCCAATCCACGTGGCATTTATAGGCGCAGATCCATAATCTAAGAACGGATCATTTTGAGTAAGCCGATGTCCATCAACATCCAGCACTTTAACCCAATATAGCAGTCTCTTAGATTTTAGACATTCTTTAAGCAGTTCTTGATATTCATCATCATTATGAACCATGACCACCTTGCTTATAGCAGTTTTATTCAAGATAATACCGTCATAATCCTCATATCTAAAATCAGCTTTGGCCCAATATGGCCTTCTTTCAATCAATTTCCTTATTTCAGCCACACTAATTCTTTGATCTCTATAAGTATAGCCTTTTTCATCTCTTCTGATGTCATAGCCTCTAAAATTACGATCATACATTCATATGCTCCAGCTTGGTCACATTTATTGAAGCCATCGCTTCTTTTTTTAAATATGAACAAGCATCGCTCTCAATTATCTCATAGAATTTGACTTTTCTTAATAAGTATGTTAATTTAGGATTATCGATTTCAAAAGATTCATTTACATATATCCTAAAATTCGAATTTAAATAACGACAGCAAGATATGGCTAATAAAATGGATTTCTGATAAGCTTTTTTAGAAGTATCGAACCCAAATCCCATATAATAACGGCGCCTCTTCCTGTCTTGAGGCGCCGTTGCTCTAATTTCGATAGCAGCACCGGCCTTTTCATTTAATATGGCCGTATGTATATAAATCTCATAGCTGGTTTCCATCGATATCCACCAATTTAGGGTATATCATGCCTGTGTGTTCAGAAAATGCATTTAATGCTTCTGCGGCAGCTGTCAAGACAGCTTTCTTAGCTTCTAACTTACTCTGATTGCCACGGTTAGAGCCGATTATAACTAAGACATTGTCGCTCTTGTCTTTTACTTGCTTAGGGAATTCTTTCCCTTCAGCAATATATCGTGTGGCATAGCTATCTATGGTACCGCTTATATATATCGCGGATGCTTCCATTATGCTATAGCTTAAATGCTCGATCTCTTTCCCTTTTGTAGCGATATTTGGCTCGCCTAGAAAATCGATCAATTTTAATAAGTAAGCACATAACTGATCAGTTACCCCATTCATGATTACTATATGAGTGCGAATACTATGCTTCAGTTCTTCAATAGCCTGATTTCTGTCAGGTCCTCTGTTTTCTTCAAGACCAGTCCTAGCAGCAGCAGGCGTAAATGGACTCACAGCACTTTGCATTCTGATATCATTCATCGAAAGACTCCTATAGAAAATAATATTTACTCCATTTTCATATTTAGAAGATAGCCACCCCGGCTAGGACTTAAGAACCTGTCAAAAGACAAATTCCACAGCAAAGGATCAACGCTGCTAATACCAAGAAGATATACTACTAAAGACCCTGTGGCACTACCTCTCGGATTAAACGGCCATCCATGCGCACGCCCATGCCTCACCAGATCTTCAGTAATTAACATATAGCTACTAAAGCCTTTATCGATAATCCGCTTAAGTTCAATATTAGCTTGCTCAACATATGTTACCTCTCTGCCATCTACCTCAAATTTCTTGTCGATCTTGTGTAATCCAAGCTCTTTGATTCTTGATCTTACTTTTGCGATGAGCTGCTCGTCTTCACCAACGGTAGGAATCTTTGGCGTTGAATCGACTTTTAGCATATCGCATTTCTCAGCGATCTCTAAGGTATTGTCACAAGCATGATGGAACCAAGCATCATCTACTCCATCGCCATAACCGTCATTTCGGAACCTCTCATATAGTTCCTCTCTAGTTTTAAAAAACTGCTCGTCGCTATTAACATGGAAAAGATCAGGACTGTCTACGGTTGTCTCTTGTGATATTGCCATCATTATTTTCTGTAGAGTGAAATCTTTCCTGTGAAGATAATGGCAATCGTTAGTAATCACAGGTTTAACATTGTACATATCCGCTAATTTTAAGCACGTTTTAAAAACCATGTCGTCGTCTTCCACGCCAGGCATCTGAAATTCCATATAATAATCCTCTCCAAATGCCTTCTTGAATCTTTTTAATTCTCTTAGAGCGGAGTCTATCCTCTGGCGCAATGTGCGTTCGAGCTGAATGTTGCCCTCCTTGTCTTTTAATTCCTTGAATCTTAACTCGTGGCAGATAGGCCCATTCAGGCATCCGCTCAGAATAATGAGTCCTTCTTTGTACTCTTGCAGCTTGTCAAACCAGATACGGTTAAATTGGCTCGTACCTAAACCAAAAAGCCCAGTCTTATATGCTTGAGTCGTTAATTTTATCAGATTCTGAACACCTGTCTCATTTTTGCAAATGACTGTTAAGTGCCTGTTACGAAACATCCGATTCGCTAATTCTGGGTTTTCAGCTCTCCATTCCTTCGACCGGTACTTGACACCATCCTCATGCAGTTTTTGTCTGACTGGCTCATAATCATTAAAATAGATCTCTGCTCCAGCAATACTTTTGAGCCCATATTGTTTAAAAGCGAGAAACATGTCAGGCACACTTCCCATATGACCATGTTCCGTGGCTGCCATAGCGGGATACCCTAATTGGTGGCACCTCTCAGCATATTGGAGAGGACTCGAGACCCCATCAAGCATCGAGAAGTATGTATGACAATGGAGATGGACAAAAGCAGAATCAGACATATTAAACCCCCAGCTAAGATTCTATCAATAGTTTTTAAATACGAAAAATTTCTACATGATTCTGACTATTAACAAAGATATAATATAAGCTGCCAAAAGACTGGAAAAAATCAAAACAGTCTCAATTAGCACATCGGATAATTTCATCATCTTTTCCACTTTCTAAGAAGGGTGCTGCCATGACACCAGAGCAAATCGCATTTCTTATCACCGAAGATCCAGATATCTCCTACGATCCTTCTGAATTGAAAATGGGTATTGAGACTGAATTAGAGCACACTACTGACAGGAAAAAAGCTGAGAAAATCGCTAAAGATCATCTCGACGAGAATCCAAAATATTATAGTATGCTCAAGAAATGTATGCCAGGTGAAGTAAAATAAACTCTAAACCATATCCTGAATCGCTTCTAGAAACCACACTGGCAGCATCTTACGATTCCTCTTTACGAAGCCATAGATGCTTCCATCTATGATGTAGGTATCTGCATAGTCTTGCGGTCCTCTTATGCTTCGCCCATATGATTGCACTAACTTCAAGGCGACCAGCCAACTGATATAATTCGGATCGATTTGATTTCTCCGATTGAGTTGTAAATCATCGAAGAAATTTGGATAAGGCACCTTTGCGATTATCTGAAATCTAGACAAGTCATCCTTTAAATCGATACCTTCATGCATGGCAGGAGCGACAATAACACTATCTTGCCTCTTCGCGTGCTGTTCCAGTAATATCTTCTTATCTGGGTAATCCTTTTGAGTGATAAATCTGTCTTTGTGTCTAGGAGCGCATCCTTCTAGCAGCCCTTCCATAATGGCAAAATTATGCGTGTGGATAATACCTCTACATCCTTGATGCTCAGCCATAATATTTTCTACTGTGTCGATGACATTAGGCATCCACTGGTCCATTTTGGCTTTACCACCAGTTAAGTTACCACAATTCCTGATGAAGATCTTTCTGTTTTCGACTGGAAATCTATTCCGCATTTTGTAGAATGCGACGTCATCTTTATGGATGCCCAGGCTCCTGCAAAACACATCTGGATCTAGAATGGTAGCACTCATCAACAGGACCTTCTCACCATATTTAAACAACATCTCATGGCTATAATGTTTAACTTGCACTGGTTTAAATGTAACAATGATTTCCTGATCAGTTCTTTTATCTTCATCTATTTGTACCACCCATTCGGTATCCTGGACAGTCTCTTCGAACTTCATAACTCTCTTGCATAATCTGGCTAAATCTTCGGCGGCATCAGAGTCTTCTTCTTGCTTTGCTCTTTCATGCATTAAAGCGATCTTTTTTACGATTTCCTCTTCTTTGAACCACCTTAGGTAATCATCAATAGAATTGAAAACTGGCAGGTTAATATTATGCTTATTAAAGATCGCACTGGATAGGCTGAATGATATGACATCCATCAAGACACTCTCGATCGAGTGAGCCTCATCGATAATCATCAAATCTCTAGATGCAAACCGATGACTCATGACGGTCTGATAGATAAAAGAATGAAAATTCATGCATACTTTATCATGTTCTATGGCTCTAAACACTTGATCGTAATAAGAACAAGCACTAAATCGCCGACCCTCAGGAAGAATGTTTAGCATCCCTTTGGGGACATTTGCAGCTGGTGCTTCTAAAAAACATCTTTTACTTTTATGCCCATCTTCTCTTCCCTTGTTCGTTCTGCAATATCCTGAGTTACAGTCTACATAATAACTTCTTTTTTCCTCTAGCTCTGATCTTGTTAAGACACCAGCCTTGAGCATATGCTCACCCTGTCGCTCATATATGTCGCACTCATAAGCGGACCTGCCCTTTAGATCGATCAAGAAGTCACCAAAATCATTCATCAATTGATCTTGCAAAATCTTCGTAACAGTGAGGTAATAAGACTTTTCGACCATATTTGCTATAGTCATTCCGATGGCTGATTTCCCACCACCTGTCGGCACTTCCAACACGACGATTTTCTTCCCTGCATTGAAAGCATTCGTGGCGAACTTGATGGCCGTCTCTTGCCCATCTCTAAACTCCGGAAGCGGAAAATATTGTTTAACATCAGCGGTCTCAAAAGTATCCAGCATTTCTTTCTCCTTATGATATCAAATACCACCATGTCGATATAAGTATTTGACAAGGCGAAACAAGGAGTCCAATATGTCGCAAATAATAATCACAGCAGATATTCATTACGGTGTTCCCGGCAAACTAGATGATATAGTATATGCCAACGAATGCATACGTGAATATGCAAAAGCTAAAAACATCGACACCATCTTAATATTAGGTGATCTTTTTCACGACAGACGTTATCTTGAGATAGACACTCTAAACGCAGCATACAATTTTTTTAAAACAGCTAAATCCACATATAACCAAGACTGGATTGTGTTCCCCGGTAATCATGACATGTTCCTGAAACACAGCTGGGATATAAATAGCCTCGCTCCTTTATCTGACATCATGACAGTCATACAAGAGCCAAGCTCTTTCGTTTTATCAGGTCAGAAATTTTGGGTCTTGCCGTTTATATCCCTAGAGCAATCATATATGCAAGCCCTCAACAAAATTAATGACGAAGCAGAAGAAGACGATATACTTCTTACACATATTGGCGTTAACGGGGCGATCCTGAACACTTGCTTCATGCTTAAAGACTGGGGTATCGTGCATTTTAATAACACAAAATTTAAGAGGATTTATACAGGGCACTTTCACTCGACACAAGACATCAATGGTCGGGTGTTTTACCCAGGAAGTCCAATCCCTTTCAAACAAGACGAAGGCAATGTTTCGCATGGATTTTTTGTGCTCGATCTCGAAACATCGGAGCACAAATTCATAGACATTTGGAAAATCGGTAAGAAAATCTTCCCAGGCAGAAAACCACCAGCACAATACTGCAGCATAATTGATAGTGATATCGAGAACCTCAATACAGAGGATGTACAGTATAACAAAGTGCGAATCGCTATAACAGAAGACATAAGCCCAGAAAAAAAGAAATCCATCAAAGAACATCTCGAATCATTAGGAGCTGAATCAGTATCATGGATGATCATGAAACAAGACGAAGCGCCAAAAATAGAAGATACCCCAAGCCAGACCGAAACTATTTCAGATCTGTTTGAGGTATATCTTAAAAACGACGTTAAAGGCACTAAATCATTGAATGTGGAGCTATTAAGATCCTTAAACGAAGAGATTATTAAGATAGGCGACGATCAGTACAAATATGAAGAGTTTTAAGAATATGCATCTACTATTTTTTGCACAATTGGATGCCTAACTATATCAGTTTTAGTCATATTGTGAATAGCGACACCATCTATATGACTTAATCTGGCTACAGCATCCATCAATCCGCTGGTTTGCTCCCATCCTAAATCATTCTGGCTAGGGTCACCAGTGATTATCGCCCTGCTATTCTCTCCTATTCTGGTTAAAAACATCTTGAGCTGAGTAGCAGTGGCGTTTTGTGCCTCGTCTAATATAATAACTGCATTCTTAAGAGTACGACCACGCATAAATGCAAGAGGTGCGACTTCTATGATTTCTGTCGCCATCAGCTCTAGCACCACGCGCGGATCTAATATATCATTTAAACTATCAAAAAGCGGTCTCAAATATGGGTTGATTTTCTCTTCCAGATCTCCAGGCAAAAAACCTAGCTTTTCGCCAGCTTCAACAGCTGGCCTGACCAATACTATCTTCGACACGCTCTGAGATATAAGAGCATTGGCAGCAGCTGCAACTGCAAGAAATGTTTTACCAGTGCCAGCTGGGCCGAGACCAAATGTAACCACATTATTAAATATAGCTTTATAATATTCTGACTGATTGATGGTTCGTGGTTTAACGACTTTTATGATCGGTGTTTGTTTTTCGGCTGCAGTTTTAGCAGGCCTTACCGCTCTTTTTCTTCCCATCTTTTAGTTCCATAATTGCCATTGTTTTTTAAGGCTAAAATATATTAATGTCGATATTATCATAACTTCTACTCATAGTATTGCGGTCTTTAACTATTCGTGCTGCCAAACCCACCAATACCTCGTTCGGTGTCATCGACCTCACATTCGACCATCTCATATCTTATTACTTCTGTAATTCTGCCTTGAGCTAATCTGTCACCATCCCTAATGATAATTGTCCTGCTGGTAAGATTTAATAATGGAATGAATATCTCACCACGATAATCAGAATCTACTACTCCGGGGGAATTTGGCATGATCAGCCCGCTTGTGCCAACTGATGACCTAAGCGAAATCAAAAGGCACTGGCCATGGTCTAATTGCATCTTTAAACCAGTTGGTATGAGAACAATCTGGTCCGGAGCAAGATTAATTACTTTATCATTACATGTTTCCCAGTTCGAATCGGAACAACGAGTCTTGATTCTATGAGACCTGCTAAGACAACTATATAAGTCAAAAGCAGCAGCGCCTTTTGTCATATATCTCGGCAGCGGATTCGTATTATTCTCTAATCTTTCTATGATGATCGATTTCATTATAATTCCTTAAAACTCAAAGGCCAGATTCTTTTGGTTTCTACTTTTAAAATATTATCCTCAATCAGCAATCTATGAAATATTTCCTTTTTATATCTATCATTTATAACAGTTATGGTCGGAGGTTCATAGATTAGCATTACCTTGCTATGGTCTTCCATGTCTATACCAGCTAAATGGAATGCTATGCCTTCTAAGTATTTTTGTTCTATGTCTTTTATATTCATATTTCTTGATTATACCAGTCGATAGTCTCATCTAACCCCTTGTCAAGGCTAGTTTTGGCTATAAATGAAAAAAGCCTGTCGGCGTTAGTTGTGTCAAGAGATCTTCTGGGCTGGCCATCTGGTTTTTCGCTATCCCATTCGATGATACCATTGTACCTAGTCTTGTCAGCGATTTTTTGCGCGAGGTCTGATATGCTGATCTCTTTGCCAGTGCCAACATTTACTGGCTCTGTGCCACTATAGAATTTAGTAGCATAAATTATTGCATTGGCACAATCCTTTGCGTAAAGAAACTCTCGTGTTGCTCTCCCGCTACCCCATAGTATAATCTTTTTGTCCTTGTATTTCTTTGCTTCGGCGCATTTGCGTATTATAGCAGGAATAACATGTGATGTATCTAGATCAAAATTGTCTCTTGGTCCATATAAATTAACTGGTATGATATATGCATATTTGAAGCCATATTCGTCATGATATGCTTTAGCCATGGTTAGCATTGCTTTTTTAGCTATGCCATATGGTGCGTTGGTCTCTTCTGGATACCCATTCCAGATATCAGTCTCTTTGAATGGCACTGGCGTGTTTTTAGGGTAACTGCAAACCGTGCCGACTAACACTGTCTTTTTGACATTATATATATTACTAGCCTCTATTATATTGATGCCCATTTGCATATTCTTATAAAAGAACGTGCCTGGTTTTTTCTGGTTAGCGCCTATACCTCCGACTACTGCTGCTAAATGAATCACTACATCTGGGCGTATCTTTTTCATCAACCAGATTGTCTGATCGTAATTGGTAAGATCTGCCAGTTCACTCCTAAATGTATATGCGACACCTTTCTTTACCTTGTTTAGTCCGTTATATTCTTCGACTTGTATTTCTGCCCTTAGTGCATCTTGAAGATGTGAGCCAAGGAAACCATGTCCGCCAGTGATTAATACTGTCTTATCTTTCAGATCCATATTTCTGCCCTATTTCTAACGCTATCTTTAATATCGATTGTTGATCATTCGGGTCAAACTCTCTCGCGAGTGTTTCCAAGACAGCCTCTGTCTGATTCTTGAATGATTGGCGGACTGTCGGAGGTAGCATGTCGATCATTCGAAGCAATATGGCGTAATGGTATTGCCATGTATCTTCATAACAATTTTCGATCATGCGGAGTTTCCTTTAGACCATTACGGCAAAGCTCTTCGCGAAAGACTTTTACGTCTCTCGGTGCCTCGATACCGACCCGCACATTATCTTTTTTTGATGATATAATGGTTATGACTATATCATCACCAATTAGTATTCTCTGGTTAGTCTTTCGGCTCAGAACTAGCATTGTTAACCTCCTTGGTAACTAGGACATATCCGTCAGCAAGTAACTTTTCTCTGGCAGAGATAACATCTTTGACGTGGTACCAATTAATCCCTGGCCCTTTGGTACCCTGCAGGAACTCATCTATCGGCAATGTTGTACGTTTTTTTCCCAAACCACCATCATACGTGTTGAAGCATAACTTCCTGGCATTCTCTGTGGTAAGCAGCAATACATGACTTTTGACGTCTACTCTTTCATGGTCAAATCTTACGCCAGATTTAGTAAAAAGCTCACAATCCTCTAAATCAACTAATGCCATCACATCGAAAATAGGCTTTGTATGATTCATTTTTAGCGTTCTCGGTTTTTGCAATCTCACAAATTCTGGAACGGCACAAAGCCAATACAGACATAAATCGCCATGGCTCTGGCAGGCCCATTTTTCCTTGTTATCTACTTCACCAGTACTACCACAAAGCGGACACAAAGCATAATGCTTATTATGATTCTCTAAAACCACAGCCTGCCCAAAAACATAATCTGGCGGCATGATCCTCCTATTATGAAACTTCACGATAGACCCATCACGAGCCAAAAGTGCAATACGACCCCTCCGATCACACTTGCCATCAATGACCTTAAAATCTAGATCAGAGACGGTGCCATCAAGATTCAGAACACGAACAAAATCATGAGCGACCAAAGCCCTGCTTTCCATAAACCCCTCCTTTGAAAGGATATGTCAATCGCCTTATCACTCGTCAAATATGCCGCTCAAATGCTTAATAAACTCTCTAAACATATCTCCGTGCCTCATGGTAAAAGAAATAGTCAATATGTCCTTGAGTTTTTGGTCAGATATAACTCTCTTATCTAATAAATCAAACAAATCAGCCTGACCGCGTTTAGCCGAACACACCTCACATATAACTATAAGATTAGCTTGCACATTGGGTACACCGTTTTTTAAATAAAATGCCGTATCAACACATAGATCTTCCATAGAACCACATATTAAACACTCACGGTAGATATCAAAAACAGCTGCGACATCAGATAGAGCTATATCACTATATAAGTCATATTTCTTAGCCCTGTGTCGCAATTGCCTAACCCAACTGCTAAGATTGCCAGATCTACGGGGCATAAGTCACCATGAATGTACAAAGACCAAAGTATATTTTAAATGAAATGTGCTTGTCAATATATTACAATAACTATAACCACTCACCATCTGTGCTACCGCTAGATGATGACGATTACCTGACTGCATGGTACAGCGGTGAATATGAATGCAGTCAAGACCAAGCGGTAATCATATCACAAAAAAACGGTGAAAAACACCATGTATTAGAACCAGGAACCGGTAATCCAGTACTGTTCCGTGACGACAACGGCAATATTAAAATCATCTACTCTAAATTTAAAGATTATAAAACACTGTACCATATAGCAGAAAAATGGAAATACTGTGAATTATACGTAAGAAGTATATCGCCCGAATTCGAATTAACAGAACCAACTAAACTATCAGACTCAAACGAACATCTACTAGCCAGATGCTCACCAATATCATATCAAAATAAAACAATAATACCATTGTACAATGAACTAGAAGGAAATTGCGAGCTTAGAGTATTTAAGCAAGACAAATTAACACACTTTTGCACCCCTTTTGGTAAACTAGCAATACAGCCATCATTATTCACCAAGGAAGAAAAATTATACAGCTTTTGCAGAAATTTTCTTACTGTTGGCCAAAAAATGCGAATGTATGACTTAGAAGGAAATTACGAAGAGTTAAACATACAAAATAATAACAGCTCTGTAGCCAGCATAAATTTTAATAATCATGTCTTGATAGTATATAATGATACTAAAACACAACATAGAGTAAATCTCTCTTTGGGCTGCTTTATAGACAATAAAATTATCAAATTATACCATATTGATGATCATGGCAGTTATCCATCGATCGCGAAGACCAAAGATGGTCTTATCGTCGCATATACAAGATCTAACAAGATAGCAGTAAGATATTTAGATATCTTCACAGTTTTTAGAAATTATAACTCAAGCAGCGAATCCCTGAATGATTTGATGTTATAAACATTCTCAGTAATTCTGAACAATGCAGGATCGGATGAATTCTTCACCAAAGGGTCTACGATTACATCAGATACATCTGAGTATTCTATTAGAGTATCCAATATGGACAACAATTTAACATATCCTTCGCATATATTTAATCTAAGGTCAGCCTGCGGCATTACTTGCATCATCTCTTCAAGAAACTCGTTAGCTACCTCCGGAATTGCAAACAAAGGCAGCGTATGCTTCTGATAGCGATCATAGCTAAATAATTTTTTAGATTTTAAAAAATCCCCATAGCTAATTATGAAATAGTTCTGCATGTCTGCTCCTTAATGAATTGTTCGACATCAATCTGTAAAAACCTATAACCGAGAGACTCTAAGTAAGCTTTAGCATTTGCCGTAATGGATGCAGCAGCTATATAACCTTTGACACCCGGTCTACCCAAAGATTCAACATATCTATTCAATTGCGAGACAGCAGAAAGACTAGCCTTGCCCCTCTTCACCTCAAACACATGCCAATTATCGCAGTGGTCTGTAAGAATCAGATCCACATCACCAACAGGGGTCTTATATTCTTTAAAAGACTCGTGCACCTGAATATCTAGATATTGCCCTATATTAACGGCCAGATAATCTCTGATCTCGAATTCACTTCCCTTTAGCACGATATTATTGCTAGACCATCCACTCAGGGGAATACGTGACATGATTTCATATAATTCTATGCTAATCTCTTCATTCTTCTTCTTAGCAATAATCTTATTGTCTGATTCCGTGATCGCAGCTTTAGGTCCCATATAATTCTTTGGTTTTACAAGATTATCACCATGAATAAGAATGGTCCCATCAGATTTAATGATGATCAAGTGATTTTCTGCAGCCAATACACTTGAAGCCCTGCCTGAATAATTAACTGAGCATCTGGCGAATATTACAGCAGGTTCCAATTCATCCTCTTCGGCAGGATCTCTGCCCTTGATCTTAAGTGATTCTGGATCGTATTTCTTCCAGACACAGTATCTACTATTTTCTGCACAAAAATGTAGCTATAGCCACTTTCTATCACTTGATTCGGATCGACTGCCTCCAATATATTAGAAGCGTTCCGGAAATATACATTGTATTCATTAATATCAATTCGCCTTGTAGATGCAAGCCGCTTGATTGTGGCTATCTCACCATTAATCCTTGTGTATGGATTAAACAGCTCTCTTTCAAAACCAATAAATTCTATGTTATTAGTATCTGGAGCACAGCAATCTACTTTAGGAAGAACCACATCATCATCGGTACCAGGTCGGCAAAGAATAGTGCCGCCCTGCTCGCTTCCCAACACTTTCGCAGCATCGCATCTCTCCAATGCATAACGATAAGGAGGAGAAGTAGCCGAAGCCAGAGCAAATGGGTCGCAAACCAAAGCAGTAGAATCAACAGTAAGGTTAGCAATGTTCCCAAAGGAATCATTGAAGCTAAAAGTGAAAGCCCTTTGCTCAAGATCCTGTAAGGTATCATACCTTACATAAACATCGCCAGATGTAAACACATCCAGATTTAATAAAGCTTGCTCTATGGCTATATCGCTGGCGTCAAAAGCCAAAGCGCTAGTTGTCTCGGTAATTCCATTCACTTCAACAGTAAGATAATAATAACCGCTAGTTATATTCCTCATCGACAGCCTTTGCCGTTCACTGACCCCTAATCCCACTTGCACCCTCTCTACCACCACAGGAGGGCTCAACGACAGTCTTGTGGCGTCACACTTCATGAGTTTAACAGGCTGCTTCGCCAGATTTCCAATGTATTCAATATTATAACTGTAAGTATCAGCACTAGACGATACTGCATCTGTTACAGTAACGTCGCTATCTAACAAGAAAGTAGCCGCCTCGAGAATCGCAGCCTTAAGTGTATCCTTACTGGCATTGTATTCTATCGGATTAGTCGTCGCGGAGTACTCAATCCCGTTCACATTATCATATAAAGTGAGAGCATAAGTGCCTGACGTTGCCGTTATACTTAAATTATGAATCGTGTTTGTACCGGCTTTACCATCCCACAATACTTCTTGCAAATAACCAGCAACGATGGGAATCAGATTAGGAACATTCTGTCCTGCGAATGGGCCAGTAAAATCAACATACCAAGGACCAGTGTAAGGTGCATCTGGGTCTGCTAAGTCACCAGTCACAATTACATTGTCGCCAAGGCTCTTTATTCCTTTAAGAGCAGTCTTAAATTGATTTAATGACGCATTGTAGGGGATCGACTGGCTGCTTTGGCCATTAAAAGTCAAAACCAGCGGCGCTCTGGTCCCGGTAGTGTTTGAAATCTTCTGCCTTTCATAATTGCTACCATCTACCACTAAAGAGGTAAAGCCGAGAGCCAAGCAAGACAAATTAGATGTGTCGACCGTCATCAAGGGCAATTCTGTTCTGCTAAGATCTCCTATGAATTCAACTAAAAACGGATTATTCGTTTTACCAGTACCTGTCACCTTGAGGTTATCGGTGCTACCAATACTAAGCATACCGGCAAGGTTTATCTTTAGAGAACTAGCATCAGAATTGTAAGGCACCTCTGCAACACTACCATCGAAGGAAATTATGTAGTATCCACCGACAGGATCAGGAAGACTGAAGCCCTGGATTTCATTCTGAGAAATTCCACTAATTACCTCAGACACATTAACCACCGGAAGACAAGGCGGAGCAGACTTACCATAAGACACAGTAGCAAGCATTGGGAAGCTGCTTACTACAGTAGAAGAGTTGGTCTTTATGGCTCTCGCTGGTAAGCACTGGTCTAATCCTGTTCCGTAAATGTCATCTAAAACAAAATTCACACTTATCCACGATGCATAATCACCTCTAAGACCATTCCCGGTTGAAGACAATTCTGCCCAAGGACCAGTATTAACCGGCAGAATACTCGATATATTAGCAAGTGGTATAGTCTCTTCAAAAGATCTGATTCTGCCATCTGAACCCTCGTATTCTAGAGTCAAGGTTAAAGCATCGGCTGGATCCAGGCAAGAAGACGTAGAAGAAATTATAGCTGCAGTGTCATAAAAATAGTCAATAGAATATGAAGACATGTCGAAACTACCTGATATGTTACTAATTGAAAATAAATCAACAAAATCTAACACATCGGGTAATGTTGATCCCGTGTTATACCCCTGGTTATCTGGTATTAATGAACCACTCACAATGTCGTCTCCGCCTATGAAGACCGGTGGAGATATCTGGTTCTTGAAATAATAGATACTTTGCTTAATATCGTCCCAAGTATAAGAAATATTGAGGTCAAGCACGCGATTGTAACGGTCTCCAAAAGTTTTAAAAGAAATATTTTTCTCGGCTCTCTTTCCACAAACGGCGAGATTCAAGAATACATCTGTGCTTACTAAACCAGTTTCTTCAGTGAACACAAAGATTTTTAATTTTACATTTTGTGCTCCGCTAGTTGCATTGACAATTACTCTGTCTTCCCTTGAAATATAGAATTTTGATTCACTTGTGTTTCCGTAGAGATCAGATATCGTGAAATTTCCAGAGAACGTAATGTTTTCAAATGGTATATCTTGTCCATATTCATTTAATTCTGCCACCGTGGATGATTTGTAAGCAATCGGATTAGAGATCGTAATATCATCGGCATATACGCCCAATCCATGTTCACCTATTAGCAATTCTAAGGCTGAGCTGATGTCAGAGTAAGAGGCATAAATATTATTACGATCAAGCTGCTTATTATTCTCTATATAAATAGTCTGCACATAAAGATCTTCATAAACCGTATAGAGCAGAGGTTTAAATGTAAATTCATCGCTCGTGTGATCATATTCTAGTATAAAACCTGAATCTCCAAAATCCCTTAACCACGCTTGGATTCTCCCGCCGCTAGAAGCTGTGTTAAAATCATAATAATCATCAGACGTCAGTGCTATTCTATCGTTTTGATAAGAGTCAGAATATGTTACATAAACTGCTCTTGTGATGTCCTGCGTTCTTTTGCTATATATTAATCCGAAGTCAAGATAATTGCTTGCAAACCGGCTTTCTACAGGCGGCTCTGCTTTGATTCTAAAAGGCATTGCCTCTTTTCCACTCGGATGCTCACTTGAGCCACATCCAGAGAGCACGGTTTGCACTTTATTTGCAGCTATTAAAAACTCAATTTTTTGTACAAAATTTTGCTCCGCCAATAGTCCTGGAGATCGGGGGAAGGTAACAAGATACGCGTCTAGGAGACCATTTCCCGACAACGGTATTGGCCAAACCCAATTATTAGTGCGGCCAAGATCTAAAAGGTCTCCACTATTTATAATATCTAAATTTTTCTCGCTACCATCTGGATTTAATGGCGGTCCAAAAATGCTCGAACTAGCATTGTTACCAATTCCTTGCTGCTTCCAGAAATTACAATAATCTGTGGTATCACATGTGGTTAACTGTACAGTAGCTACCCTGCCATCGTTCGCAGGAAGAGCAGTTATCTTTCGGTTTTCCCTTGTCTCATTGTTTAAAATAACGTCATACCTGCAAAGAACATTGAACAGATTTATCTCTTCTCTTGGTGATCCGTTTGCTGATATGCTTAGTCTGATGTTATTAACATTTCCCACACATTTATCGGTCTGGCTGTCATCGTTACAAATAGTCACGAAACCGAGATAGAATGGCTCGGTGCCAGTAACGATTGATAGTCTTACACGTTGACTATCCTTGCTCGTCTTAAAATAGCTTGTGGTATAAATATCAGAGAGACCATCATTGTCATAATTGTTACTCTTATAAAAATTGTTTGGAAAGGATACTCCAAGGTCATCAGTAAAAGTCTCGATAACCTGATTATCTTCTGTAAGCGTCTCAAAGATAATCGAAATGCCCGTAGTGCCACTTAAACAAATGCCCATTAAAGACACAGCAATCGGCGTTTTCTGACTTATCAATGAGCTTAGGCTAACAGTCGCTGTGCTCAGAGCGCCGACCAGCAATGAAGAACCAAAGTTTAATTCGAAATTTCCTACCTTCGCGAATGGCTGCTTAGTAATTCCTAGCATCGAATTTACAGCAGTAGTTCCAGCTAAAGCATATATGCAATTTTTGTAAGCACAATAGCCAGGACCATAATATATCTCAATATCATCAATCCAATTTTTAAAAACATTTGTATTAGATATTATATCAATCTTGAAAGTGGCATTAGAAATACCTAATTCGATAATGGCATCCGCCAAGGGTGGAAGGACAATAACCGTTGGCTTTCCTTTTATAGATTGAGCATCGATCACCTCTCGGATTATCTCCTTATTACCTATAATAACCGTTTGTCTTATCGTAATCGAATAATCCGTTTCAACAAGTCTGTACCCAGGTGTTGGGACAGTTTGCCGATATTTAACAGTGATATACGAATCTATTGGAGCATTCAATGTCTTTGAGATATAATAACCATCGGCCATCTGGCTTAAAGGATAAAAGCTATCTGGGTCATTACATGCCACTCTATATGCACAACTGTTTTCAGGATCTGCAGGAGTATTGAAAAAATGGCTCTTACTGCTTGGATAACCAATCGTTTTTATACCAAGACTCTTACTTTCTGAATAAGCTGCATCGCTTCTCTCTAACGCCAACTGATATAATTGAATAGCACTGCTCTTAACTGCTGACCCAAGACTGGAAAGAGCAAAAGCCTCTAATTGAATACAATCGCGATTAAATACTTCTATCTGCGACCCACTTGGTTGCTGATTTGGATCATCGACAATAAATAGAGTGAAATCGATTTCGACCTTCCCTACATTATTCTTAAATATTGCCTTTATCGTATATGTCCCCACTTGTTCCACGGAAGGATTTCCAAATAGCACTCCACCGCTAGACAGAGATATACCTTCGGGTATATCACCACCGCTAATAAATATATCGGGTTTAGGTGTACCAAGGACATTAAAAATAAATTTATTTGTTTTCCCAACAAAGAAAGTAGCCTGGGCAGCACCTTGGTAATCTGGTATTGCTAAATTTTGGGCATCCCTATACCAATAAACTCTGCCGTCATATAAGTAAGGTAAAGGAGTGGATTCTATCGTAGCTTCAATTATTCGACAATAAAATCCTGTTGGATTTTTGATTGTATCAAACGGGTCAAAAACATTCTCCAAAACGAATTCAATTTCATTGCTCTCCTGAAACGCCACATCATAAATATTATTTGTGTCATAAGAGCCTGCAGATTGGCTGATTATGATAGCAGAAGTATAAGTAAAAATTTCATCTCTTGTGCCTGAATAGCCTTTTACTTCTTCGAATAAAAATTTCCTGGCCTGATAGACCGATGTTGCTGCCACATTTTTGGTCACATTCTCCGGTAAAACAGTAATATTATATAGCCCATTTGACTTATTAATGTTTATGCTCGGGCTTTTAAGTATTAAGCCATGCTCCCTACTGTAGAATGGTAGCCCGTATGATGTTTCTATTTCATATTCTTGTGTATCAAAAATATTCACACCATTGAAATATATAGCTTTAATATTATCATCGCAACTAAATTTCAGGTATATAAAACCAGTATCAAAGTTGTCCTCTAATTGCCCATAGATTTTATTGCAGTCATTGCCGACACATTGGTAGTAATACCCATCATTCAGATTAAATGTGGTTTTAAAAGAATAATCGCCCAAGCCATCTGGCGAGGGAAGATCAGCGATATCGTATCGCGGTGCTAACCAACTCGCTTTTCTGTAATCTGTCAATTTCCATTGTTCAAATTGAAAAAGAGAAGCATCCTGATACCAATAATAATCTTTGGTTTCTTTTATCAGAGGCCATGCGTTTGCATATGGTTTATATGCCGCAGAGGTCCCAGTTGGGCCGGTTATCATCCACCTCGTATCTATTTGGCCTTCCTGGATCTGTGTGTGATAATAATAAACAGTATTATTGCGCAAACTAGTCGAGTAGCCATCCATACCAGTAGAAAGCAGTGATTCTATGACCCTTTTGGTTTTAGTGAGAGGTGGGCCAAATTCATGTTGTGCCTGGAAATCCACATAACCCGACATATTCGCGTCAAACGCTCTGTCCCAGGCTATAGGATCATTACTATCAAGCGTTGGAACAGAAGGAATATCCGGCATTACCAAAAGATCAATTACCACATCTAAATTGATTATCTGGCTGTCAACATTCAACTCAGGCAGATTTTTGGCAGTTATACTGAATTGCGCTGAGCCTACTTCATCGTAGTTGGGCGTTGCCGTTATCTTATAAAGATTTGTATCTATTTTCTCTGCAGCAGCAAAACTCGGCAATGATTGTATGGTTATGACTGGTTTCGGTGAACCATTAGCAGCGATATAAAAGACATTTTCCACACCAGCATATAAAGTATGAGAGTCAGGCGTAATAATATTTGGATCTAGATAGACATATGCTTGGCCAGCTATTATCTGACCCTGCTCTCCATATACCGTATCGGTTAAAGAAAATGATACTCTTTCAGCAGGAAAATAACCATACTGGGTTTCCTGATAAGGCAATAACCCATAATCAACAAGCTCCCAACCCTTGTGGCTATTAGACGTAACACCTAGAATATCAAACGCTGGTTTTAACATTAAAGGATAATTCATTAACCCAAACGCACGATACTCGTAGTCTTCGCGCTTATATGTTCCGCTTTCGATTACCTTCTGGCCATTTACGATAACAGGTTTACTAGTTCTTACCTTGTAATATTGCAAAAAATATTGGGCTGGATCATGAAAATCATCACCACTAGTATCTGCAGCAACTTCAGCATAGAAATCTTGCGTAAAGTTAGTGCTGCCATGGCGCACTACTAATCTTTCACGAGCATTATCTATGGCCAAATTTGGTATAACCCAGGTGATACGTCTGGGAGGAATCGGTGCATATCCGTCCGTAGGAGCGACAAGAGGTGTTATCATTCCCTTTTGTGCGATGTAGGATTCATTAGATTTATAACTGATTCTTGCCAAAAATGCGTTATAAAGGTTATTATCATATTTAGAATTAATCTCATAAGTAGAACCATTATCAACAAGCTCAACAGTCTTATGGTCAAAATAAAACCGGCTGATGTTTATTTCGCTCTTTATCGCTGAACCATTGTTTAACAAGACATATTTATTCAATCTTGTAGATAAGGCTATCTGCTCTCTTTGTGTCGAGCTAGCGGTCAACAATGAAGACGACCGGTAATGTTTATCATTTGCATAGAAATTAATTGTTATGGGAATGGAAATATCATATGTTATATCAAAGAAGTTTGCATCTAATCTAGTTATTTTAAAAGAAATAAAATGGTCAAAATTTTGGCCATCAGAGGGCCCATATACAATGTCAAGATATTTTGTAGCTAAGGTGTCGATGTTTGATACTGGTGCATATGATTGGCTAGGCAGAATTCCACTACTGTTAGTGGGTGTTATCCCTGCTGATATCTCTGTAATATTTCCAAAAGCCTCACCAGTCAGACTAGTAAGTTTATTGACTATATTATTAGCCGCCGACCAGAATGTTTCATAGTCAAAATTTAAATCAACAGTGAGAGTTTCCTGCAAGAAATTATATATTGCCTGCTGGGAAGTCACTAGATCCGAGATGCTTCCAGGATTAGTGTTCGTATCGTTGGTTACCGATAAATCTGAAACATTTGAACTTCTCTGTATGGCAAGGCTGCTGATCGGTGTCTTGCGCTGGTGCCTAATGCAATGGGAATACAATCTATATATGTTGAATTCATCAATTATATTGTCGGTGATGGCAATGAGTGCAAATTGGCTTTGTACGACACTAAAAGCATAATCTGGGTATGGATATAATTCTTTGCTTAACCCGGGAGGTATCATTTCTGATATCAATAAGACTTGTTGCGCGTTTACGTATAAAACTAAATCGCTGGTGTTTTCGGATAATTGCTCGAAAGTAATTGTCAACAAGCAGTCTTCGCCAGGTTTTGGCCATACAAAATCACCACTTGCATTTGTATTAAAATCAGCGCTAATGTAAGATGATGAAATATCTAGACGGTATTTGTTTTCATCACGATTTACCTCTACTATTTTTATAGTCCAACGCCCGTACTTATATTCATGGTTTGCAGGAGAAATGAAAAGATTTATGCTAAAACTTACTGTCGGAAAATCACCGTCTGGAGCAAACGCTATTAATTCTGTGGTATCATACTCGACATCAAGCTTATCACTACCCAAAACTTGATAAACCAAATAGCTTTTATAGGTATCGTCATTTAACTTGGCAATAAAATCGCCTGCTAAAGTCGTTCTCGCATCTCCAACAACCAATGGCTGTGCTACAAGATACGTTTCTGATAGATCAGTCGAATAGCTTCTTAAGATAGAGACCGGTGAATCGCTTACATCATTGATAACTCTCGTCCCTTGATAAAAATCTAAACTGCTATTGAATGAAGTCCAAAAACCATAGAGCGTATTTCTTTGTGCCGTATCTCCGAAAGCAGTTATTCCCGCATAAAGCTCCATCCAATATCGATCAAGAGGGGAGCTTACTCTCTCCCAATATTGGCTCTCCGTTTCCGTCACTGGCGTGATAGCATTTTGTATCCGTATATCGCTATTATTCAAAAAACCCTGGTAGCCAATATATGCACTTGGGTTTGGTATGCTGCTATTGCTTATGCTTAACGGTGTTTTCGGACCCGTAAGCATATTCATCTCGCATGCCTTATATGCTCTCTTTATCAGAGAGGCATATGCCGCTTCGATCGATACTGTGTTGTCACATTTTTTTACAGATTTCCTACTTGAGGCGATGATTATTTCTGTATATCTGGATTGGTTATAATCGACACCATACTTGATATATGAGAATGGATCTGTGCTCATATTGTCCCTCTGTTAAATGCTATTTTAACTTTGAATCTTACTTATCACACCACTTCTTAACCATGGTGTTAATTCTTCGCTGCTCTTTTTGCGCAGCTTGTTTACTATCAAATAAATAACTTTCTGGCATCCAGCGGCCTTCTACATTTTCATAAAAAAACTCTCCGGTGTCTTGGCTTCTGGCTATAGCCACCACCTCAAATTCTGATACTATCAAGTCTGATGTTAAAATATGAACCAAGCTCATAAAATCGAATTTATCTAATCTCGGCAAATGAGCAGTGGATTTCCAAAGCTTTTTATAGGGACCCCTCTCAAAGACGACCTTTGGATGATGGGTTTTCATCCATTGGTCTTCTTTTTTGATATCATCCTCGAAATCTACAGGCTCCAAAGATACGAACCACGCCTTTTCAGATATTTTATATCTGGCAATTTCGAATATTTTTGGTGTTTCCATTAGCCAAGAATTACCCTGTTAGTAGCTTGCCTGATGATGTCTTCTGCTGTACTTTTTTTAATACCTGAGACGACCGGGCTCCAATTACCATCAAGTCTCACTTCAATACTGACGTTGCCATCAAGTGGGTTTTGATTCTCCATTGGTACAATGCGAGTATTGCTAGCACCAATCTTTTTAATAGTATTGATGGTCTCATTAAGATTTATCATCGCCAAAAACCTCCAGAAAAGAAGAATATGCTCCACGAAACACATTTGCTTTGCCATGCGTATTAAAATATTTATCACCAAGAATCGATCGGAAAAAAATCCAACCCGTATAATTGTTGAACTTATGCTTTAAGCTGGGATAATCCATAGAGCCATAGCCGCAAGGTCTAGCACCAACGCCAATCTTATAATCTCGAAGAACGAAACATCCGATACGATCAAAAAATTCATCTAAGTAGTTCTTCTTAACATCTATGTTATATCTCTGTATTATTTCCACTGGATCAAAACATAAAGAAATACGCTTGCTTTTTAACAATGCGGCAAAATGCTCTTTCCTAGGCAATGCATTCAATGGTATATTCTTTAAACAGACCATCGGTTTAAAATTACAATCTATACTCAAATCAATAAACTCCTCCAACCACATCTCTGAGACAGCATCCCAACTTAATATTACGAATTCTGGCCTTGTGCTTAAGCATTGGTACCTTAGAAGATGTCGATCGGCTGTAGAGTTAACTTCTATGCCTATAATAGTAAACCCCTCCTGCTGATAATGCCGTACCAATTCAGGCCGATTCTCCTTCTCAGTTACGACAATCTTGTCTAAACCCAATTCTTTAAATATGGATACAGACGCTGGTATTTCTCCAGCGTCTGCTAGTGTCGCACAAATTTTTAATATATCTATCATAATTCCACTACATCTGAGATTCTCGGACCGTTGCTGACCATCGCCACTTTACAACCAGTACCATCCTCCACCATCTTGACGAAATCCAACACCTTTGGAGACCAAGTGCTGATGTCATTGTTCTGATAACATGACCAGTCAACGTAATTGGCAAATGTTAGAACCAGTTTGGTGGCTCCGTTGCATTGAATAGCCTCGCGTAATTGCTGCATACTAAAGGTGAATACCCTCCTCAGCCTCTTCGTAACAGTCGTAAGCTCTTTGTCCTTAATGGATGCCGGGCCGCCACACTGCTGAATAACGTGTTCCCAATCTATCTCGTGGTTATCAGAATAGCAGCCACCGCTATGCCCGACAGCCTCACCGGCTTCATAAACATTGCCAACCCTAATAGGGTATGGACGAAAAGCGAGGTATACATCTCCTAGCTGGCTGTGGTTAAGCCCCAAGTCAGCTATATTCTGCATGGCAGTCGTGCCTCTGCTGGTACACTCGGGATAATGGCTACCATGGCTGATATCCAGACTAAATCCTTGCGATCCTTCATGCAAAATAGTCTGCCCTTCAGCTAACTTCTCCGCCAAATAGACGTGAGGAGGCTGACGCCATAATGTGTGTAATGTCAGCTCTATATAATCTTTAGCTAACTTCAATTCCCTCCTGCGCATCACTTTGTCGGCAAGAAATGCGCCGCATCCTTGCATCGTACTGGCGAGATGCTTCGTGCCACCCTCGCCATTTTCTGCATCGATATGCTGTTGTGTTATTACGCCAGCTCTTGGATGGATCAATAACTTTTGTTGTAAGTGGATCTTGATAAAACCACACAGGCTTCTTTCTTTTTCAAGCTGGTTCAAATGGAATGCAGCAGTAGAACCTACAAACACAGTAGGGTCATAATCGTCTAACCATTTATTTAGTATGGCGGCGGAAGGTAGCGCTTTGGCGACAAAGCTTTCACCATCAAAGTTAACTGCCGTGTGTCCGGCGTTGGCCATAGATGTTGTGCTTAGTATTTCTGGGCGATGCTTCCAAGCCAGATATGTTGTAATGGCTCCTTTGGCGACAGATCCATGTTGACCATCTGTTACAATATTTAGCTTTCCGGCTTGCATATTATCCCTCTTGCGTATAGTAGTCTTTAAGTTGCATGCTTGTGACGACATCGTAGCCGTCGATTTCCCACTGCCGTATATGTCGCTCTATTTCTCCTTTGTCTACCTCTAATATAGCTCTTGGCAGTTTCATTATTCGTATTTCGTCTTCGGTCCCGGTCATTGCTACTAGATTTTGGTCTTTTAGCAATGCCTTAATCTGCTGAGCTTTTTTGATGGCGTATAGTTCGTTTGTAGCGTTTGTTATGTTATCTAGTAAAAACCTTTCTTCTTCATGCAGCCAAGCATCGGATTTCGCGATTAGATCAAAATCCTTGCCCAATCTCTCTACCATCTCTATTATATTCATGGATTCGTTAATATCTCTTTTAGACCGGCTGGTTTTTGATGGAAATCCTTTATCAAGTTCCTAGCCTGTTGGAGATTCACGCCATACCTTGATGCGTTATTGATATTCACAAGAGATTTCAACTGTGAAATATTGCCGCTTATTTTAATTGGTACGTTGATATGTTCCTTTACGAGCTTGATGAAATTATTATGGATATCTGCGTTAGCTTTGTTATTCTGGATCTTCGTGTTTACATCATTTCTTATGAATGATGGGTTTCGGATACCAACCAGAGCCTGAGAAAATGTCGAAATCTGAGAATCCTCTAGTTCAGAACCTTCCAATACCCATCGCACCTCTACATATTCACCTAAATGCGACCTAATGAATTCAGATGCATTCATACATTCAGCGCGAATCTCTTCAGGAGTCTTTGAACCTATACTTATGGCTATCTCAAAACCGTCTGCCTCTAGTGCTTCTTTTCTCACTCCTAAGAATTTATTAACACCCTTTAATTCGCCTTTCGGCCAGTCAATCGGAATGATGATCTTATATTGCGCTTTCATCCTTCTGCGAATCATCAGCGCATCTAATGAAAGGCCAGGATGCACAACTATGGCGGGTAGGCCCTCTTTAGCAGCGACTTCACTAGATTCAGCTAATTCAGTAACTTGGAATACATCTATCTCAATCATCGAAGTTATGTTCATTCTGCAATCCTTCTATGAAACTCTTAATGCTCTGATATCTACTCACTTTTGGCATATTATAAAAGGATTTCTCCTCAAAATCATGCCCATCAGTGATAATATAAATCGGTTTCCCTAGAGCCAAAGCTACACCGAATTCGACATGGCTACCAGTGCGAGCTGGCATCAACATTACCAAAAAATCAGCCTCGACAACACCATTGTATTCAGCAAAGGCGATTTCTTGTAATTGACTTGCATCTTGCACAAAACCATGCGTAGTCCAATCATATGTGCGCTTGTAACCAGCCAAAGCTAACTCTGAAGCAAGATGTCTCACTCTGGAGACATTATTAAGACTTGACGCCAAGTAGTATTTAGCCATGCGATACCTCCACATCTAAAATACTACTTCTCTAAAAGCAATTCTATAGCTTCCTTGTGATCGAGTCTATTAAATCTCTCTACAAAAGACCATTTATTATAAGAAGAGCAAAAGTAAAATTTAGACCGTTCCGCCTGATCTAGCACCTTGGCGGCGTGATCATAGTACAAAGCCTCGTCCTTGAATCTAGCCTTCCTTAGTTCAGGTTTAACATCAGGATTGGTTCCATAAAAATGCAATTTACCATTAATCCCTTCTGGGTCCATATCGACCCCAAAAAGGTATACCTCATCATAAGCCATCCACGAAGCGATTTGCATAGCCGCATAACAGCTGCTTCTCCCTATACAAAGCCCCTTCGTAAGATCCTTACTGTATTGGTGACCGGCCATATTCTTGAACTTTATGTTATTTTGTTTTTCTAATTTTATAGACGTGCTGTTAAAGATTATTCCAGTATATGAATCCAGCAGTGCACTATGTCTAGTTAACTGAGAAGGATCATAAAAGCTCCAGTATTTCGTGGGCCATAATCTTGGATCAGGTTTATTTATCGATAGTATATCGATGTCTTTGCTTTTTAATTTAGCTATGTCAATTTCGTTTATGCTGGGGCCATTGCCAATTACGACAAGAATCCTTCCTTCGCCTTTATTGTATAGATTTTTTATTTTTTCAATATGTTCTTGACTCGTATCAGTCGTTATGTATTTGACTGTCTTGTTCTTTGGGATCGCTATTTGTTTAGGTCTTTCATATATTTTAACATTGCTAACTTTCGGGATATCAACGGTCTTAGCTCTTTCAGGAAGAATTATTTTTTGCGCTGGTATGGATGATTTGGACTTAGTGTCAACTATTACTTTAACTTGCTCTGGGTTTATGACCGTGCTAACTCTTCTGGTCAATTGTGGAGCTTTGATTTTATTACTTATAGCTTTCATGTTTTGATCTTCTTGTAATCCGTATGAAGCCTTAAGCTTCTATTAGTATTTGGGAGCTGGCCGGAATTGGCATCCCTTAATAATTTGTTTATTCTTTCTCTTTGATTTTTTCTTTTATTCATTATAGAAAACATTATTCGGTGGATCGTAGTGGTGAGTAAGTTAAATACTGGCGCTCTGCCTGGTGTGTAAACCAGCCTATCCCTGATCAATTTATTAACAACTTGACTCAAAGCTTCGCTAGCCAGATCGTTGGCGTCTTCTTCAGTCTTTTGTCTAAATTTTATTGATACGCCTTGGCATATGCTATAAATACTTTCAAGCAGTTTTCCCCAATACTCATTTGCAGGCCGCTCTTTTATAAAGCCATTATCTGTTAGATATTTCTCTATTTCCTTGTCAGGCTGCTGTGTGCTCACTTGCAAATCAAACATTAAAATTGGTGATGCTTCTCCTGTCGCCTGCTGGTATGATGCGCCATATGTTGATGGATTTCCATCATTCGACAAAAAGAATATTGGACTACTTGACAAGATACAATGCAATCTGATAGGATGTGTTGGACTCATAAAAGTCCTTTTGCCTTTCAGCAACACTTCACCATCAACCTGAACATAACCAATGGCTTTTGTCCATAGTACGCCATCGTTTCTAAATTTATCGAGCTGCGGTGTGTTCTTGGCGACCAGCCAATTGAACCACACTTCTTCAAGCTTCTTGGTGTCGCAATACTGCTTTTTGCCTAATTGACCCATGCTTGTCTCCTGTCATAGATGTGCAAGGTCAAATACACACACTTCTCATGGAGGTATTAATGCCAACGCTCCGCCAGATGCCAGGGATCTATCTTAGAGGCTCACTAGCTAATATCACGATGGCACAACTGACAGAAGAAGAAAAGAGAAACATAAATGACATCACGATAAAAATGGCAAATCACCCAATAATGCAAAGGCATAAATCGCAAATAATAAAGCAGTGGGGTATAACAATAGGCGGAGACTATTCCAGCGATCCACATACAGCAGAATCAGACTATCAAATAGCGATCTGGAGAGGAGTAGTAAGCTTATTATATCACAGAGAATACCAGTTCAAATGTAGCATATGCAATAGCAACAGCTACACCACAAAAAGAGGCAGTGTAAAAACAATAGACAGGCAATCAAAACATTGTCCGAATTGCAACAAAACCTTGTTAAATAATAAACCAATCGATTATTTTGCTTATAAAGATATGCTGGACGCACATGATCTACCGGAATCGCAATCGCCAATCATAGCAATAAAAGGCGAAAAGAAATATTCAGACCCAGAGAAGGTTCTCAACGACCCCAAGCAATTAAAAAAATTCTTCGGGGAATTCGCATGGAACTATTTCAGACAGCATCTTAAAGAAAATAAACGCAAAGAGCATAAGACCAAGCCTCAATTGGTCAGTGGTGCAGCTAAAAAGGTAATATCTGATGAACTAAGAAGCGCCTGCTATGCAAACGGAATAGATTGCTACACATCTGAATTGCACAATGGATATAGCCACAAAATATCGCATACTCCGCCAGAATTTTCGATAGACCTGATAAAACTTAGGCAAAAAGCAGAATTAAACGAAGTCATGTTTAACATTATCGGAAATACAATAATCATTACCTCAGAGAGAGATATAGAAATAGAAGCATATATCTCAAGACCAGAACAAGTGCAATTCATAGATAATACTCAATGTATTTCGGAAGATGAATCGACTGTATCAGTAGTAGATCAGATCGACTATAAATCTATAGAAGGACATAAAACAATGACCGAAGATCATGTATCACTCATAGAAATCAAAGACGCCATAGAGGAAGTAAGAGAAACATTGCCAGCAGGAACGTGCAGAGAAGTATACGACATCTTGTGCCAACAAGGCACAGCATACGATAATTTCGTGGATAGGTTCGGGAACGGAGACCCAAGAATAAATCACATAGCAGAATACTTGGAAATAACAACAAGAGCCGTAAATAGTTACAAAGAAAAAATCAAACTAGTTTGCTTGTCACATGGATTATCGCCTTGAAAATAGCTATATCATTGTCAGGACTACCAAGATACCACACAGCATCACTCCGGAGCATAGAAACACATCTAAGCCAATATGCTCCGGACATATACATACACACATACGAAGTCAATAATCTAAGCAGAATAATAAAAGACAGCTGGAATAAAGCAAGCAGCGCTAAATATTACAAAGAAAACCACGATATAGAAAACATCGTAAAACAATTCAACCCCAAAAAGAATATAATAGACGATTACGCTGCTATAAGACCCAAATTCTTTGAAACATTCGCTAAAATAATATACACACCAAAAATGCAAATGTATAGCATGGAATCAAGTGTGGGTCTAATAAGCATGTTCTATTCGATAAAAAAATCAATGGAACTCATGACGGAAAATTACGACAAGATAATCAGGATGAGGTTCGACTCAATCATAGAAAAACCAATTGACATCGAAAGCATGACCAAAGATGCAATATATATACCAAAAGGTAACAATTTTGGCGGATTAAACGACCAATTCGCAATCGGCCCACCAGAACTAATGAAAAAATATAGCCAAACATACGACGCAATCGAAAAAATATGTGAAGCCATAAAAACTTACCACCCAGAGACAATCCTTCGTAACCACCTACTAGAAACACCAATCGAAAGATTTGAAGGCGAAATCACGCTGCAAAGGAAATGACTTGCATCATTTATTTAAGCAATCCCTAATCAAGTTTTTAAAAGCAACAGTGCCTTCATTATGATTAAAGATAATATCGTCAGCCAATTCCCTATTGGCGATTCTTAGCCGCTCTGTGACATCTTCACGATAACTGCTATCATCAATCAACTTTATACATTTATCGATATAATCTGTCCTATTATAAGCGATTAATTCCTCTAAGCCGAGATTGCGCAACATAGCAGGTCCTATACGATTGAACCATTTGTCACCTTGCCAGACTATGATAGGCACTTCCATATGAATGTAGTCACTAACCACATTACTACCACCCCATGGGAATGAATCTATGCCGCAATGAGTCTCTCCAAGCGACTGTATATAACGGCTTTGGCTGGCACTTTCTATGATCTCCAGATCGACATCTTCAAAAGATTTTCTGAATTCATTTATATAAGGATAAATTGATTTAGAAACTCCAGCCCACCCTACACCAGGAAAAATTCTAAATTTAACATCGCTTTTTACCTGCTTAAACACCTCACTCATCGCGGAAACTGTGTCATAATGAGTCTTAGTACTAATCCAACTTCCTGAGACCAAAACATAATCATCTGGTTTCACGATGGATGAAGAAGAACCATTAGGTCTTGTGTGGATCGCGCCAGTACCAGGCAACAAGACCAACTTTTCAGTGTAATATTTCTGCGACTCTTCTGTCTCAACATCTTGGCCACTTATGAAATAATCGATTTTGCTTCCATAAACAGATGTCGGGTATCCAGTCATCGATATTTTAACATCACCAATATCCATATTAGCCAATATTAAGCTATGAACATCAAAGCTAGCATCTGGAAATATTAGCAAATCAAAATCACAATTCAGCGGACCTAATAATGATATCTCAAAAGGATCGAATACACCAAAAAGCTTGATCTGATAATATTCTTTAAAAAACTCCGTATCTGCCATATTATGTTTTAAAGCGTAAGAAAATCTTTCACTATACAAAAGAACGAAATCAAACTCCTCATTGAAACCATCAAAATATTTCAGAATAGTTCTTTTTGTACTATGACCATCAAACCAATTATCTGTATAAATAGCTATTCTCTTGCTCTTTTCTTGCTTCTTCTTTTTAACAGAGACGAATCTTTTTTGCAACGATTCACAAATCCATTTTTTAATCCTAAATTCATTCTTACTCTGCCTGAAGCTGCATGTATTAAACAAGTCTGTAATGCCATTCGACCATACAAACTCATACTGCATCATCAATTCTTCTACATAGTCTAAATTTTTAACAATATCTTCCACCAAAAAACCAGCACTGGCAGCCATAAACATACAGCCAGCCCAATTGCAATATAAAGGTACATCTTCTGCGTATTTTTCTGCTGCTTTTTTTATGGTATCTAATTTAGCCCTTGCGGTAGTTAATACTAATCTTTTATACACACACTCGGTCTTTTCAATGTAAAATTCGGGAGTCTTATCGACCATATACATGACATTAGAAAGCAAATTAGCATAACCAAGCAAATGGAAACACATTGCCCGTGAAAGAACAAAATCAGCATCCAAATATAATTCCATATATGCATCTAACACTAATTCGAATAATTTCAGAGAATCATCCTCGAACCCATTTAAATTCGAACTACTGATAATTGAGACTGCATCTTTTAAAGCAATTTCTGCCTTGACTAAATAATTCTCGTCTTGCTTTGAAGCAATGGCTTCCTCTAGCTTTATTTTGGCTCTGCCAAGATTTTCAATATCATCGAATAATGTATGTTCATTGTCTAGATCCAAAATCATTTTTTTACCCGCCCCATTGAAGTATTGAATTGGAATCGTATATGTTTATTAGGTACCCACCATATCTCGCCCGTCACATCGCAGGCAACACCCCATAATACATGATGTTCCTGACTATAATCTATCAGTGCAAACGCATAGCCCTGCGCGTTGGGTTCATGATCCACTATTACTACTGGGATCATCGGATCTAATTGCAATATCATATTAAGTAGGCGTTCTTGCGAACATCTGTCCTGGAACAGCGTTTAGAGTCTGTTTTGCAGCATAAGCCGCACCTGGCTCTTTTGCAGCCTGAGCCGGAGCCAAATTTATATACCCAGACTCGTGAGAAGAAAGAACCCTTGTAATAAATGAAATTATTTTTCGAGGCGTTGTGTTTCGGGTAGATTGACCGCGTTGTACTTCAACCTTTGTTACCATTCCATTCTTAATCTCTTTGGCCAGATCACGGAGACTATTATGGTAAGTATCCCCGAGATACATCCTGTGTACGCCAAGAAGAAACAAATTCCATTCTAAAACAGCACGGCCCAATGACGTATCTATCTCAACCGCATTCGGGATAACCTCGATCTTAGTTGCCAAGATAGGAATCACTAATGGCATATCCTGTATATCAGGTGGATATACAAGCCTATCAAAACTATTATTATAACCTTTGTCTATAAAATACCGAACCAGTAATCTCCTGATTACCTCAGTATTAGAGACATGTCTGATTCTGTCGAGATCTCTTGATTCCATAACTTATTTTTGGATAAAAGATTCACCATCGCGCTTCAATACTTTAATCTCCTTATCAAACACGTCATGCATCTGATTTCTATGGCTGATGATCAAAATACACTCAACTTTCTGTGATAATTCATTCTTAATTATATTGATTAAGCCTTCAATTCCATCATCATCCATACGTCCATCTACTTCATCTAAAACCAAAATATTCGACTGCCGTCCATACATTTGCTCATGAAAATCAAACATGGCGAGCATAAAGGCAAGATCAGTTCTCTTTCTCTCGCCCCCACTCTGAAAGTCATAACCCCACATGTTGCTTTGTATGCCTAAACTATCAGTAAGCCCGACACGGACATCCAAGTTTAAAATCTCTAAGTAATGATTCACACGTTTATTTATGAAAGGTATGAACTCTCTAAAGACATAACTCTTAATCTTATTTCTTTCATTGTAGGCCTTATATATATAATTGTAATGCTTATATAAGACTTCGAGCTCGATCTTAGATTCAGATAACCCCTCTATCTCACATTTCTTTTTCTCGATATAATCTGAATTGTCCTCTAGGATTTGCTTGTACGGGTTATCAGCCAACCTCTCCTGCTCTATATTGTCCTCTAGATCTGATATCGCTTTTGCGGACCTAGCGATCTCTCTATTGTGCGTCTTAGCCTCTTGGGCCGTCACTGCAGGCTTCTTTTCTTTCAATTTAATTTCTACACTATTAATGACCTCCTTAAGCCTTTTGCATTCTTCGCTGATCTTAAGTTTAGCATTAGTCTTTAACTCTAGTTTTTCTTCTTCTGAGCTAATGTTACTGACAACATGATTGTTTTCAATTACTTGCTGGCATTTAGGGCAGATCTTGCCATCCATAGCTCTCCATTTGTTTATAATATCCTGAGTATTTCTTAATTCCACATCGATCCGATTATAATCATTCACCTTGTTACTATACGAAGTCCTTTTCTGCTGTAAAAGATCGACTGCCTGATTATATTTCTCCCATGTCGATGAAATCTTCTCAACATCGTAAGACACCAGAGACTCTTTAAGCTCGCGTTCTTGCTCTAACTGGCTCTGAAGCTTCTTGATTTTTCTATCTCTAGCCGCTTCAAATTCTCGACCCAATTCCTCTTGCCGAGCATGCCTTGACTCTTGTGTGTTTATATCGCTTTCTAGTCTGGATATCTGATTATTAACACTCTCGATCTTGGCGTTTACCTTCTCTGCTTTTTCTTTAGCAGCGGCACTATAAAAAGAGAATCTATCAACGCGCAGGATACGCTCAAGAGCTTTTTTGCGACTAACATCTGACATCTCTAGCCATGATTTGCCATATTGTGTAAAAAAAGCAGAAGAAGTGAAAATCTCCCAATCAAGCCCCAATGATTTATTAATCATTTCCTGCTGATTCTTCGTGGTGCTGAGAACAGCGTCCTCGTAATTTTGGCCATTCTTACAAAAGACTAATTCGTTTTTCCCATTGCCACGTACCCTCTGCACATAATCGCCGTTCTTAAACTCTACTCTGGCCATGCATTCTGACTTACAGTGATAATTAATGATAGCATCACCCGGATTCGGAGAGTGCATGGTCCTACCAAATAAACACCACAAGATCACGTTGGGAATCGTGCTCTTACCACTACCATTACTCTTCCGAAGGTCATTCGAAGTGTCATCGACCACCTCGCCTGTGATAAGTATCTGACCAGCATTCTCAAGATCTATAGATGACTCATAGTCACCATAGGACATGAAATTCTTCCAAACTATTCTCTTTATCTCTAGCATGAATCGGCCTCCAAAATTAAAATACTAATCACGGAGGCGCAATCAAAACATTCCAATGCTAGCAATTGCTCTTATACAATTTTCCTTCTATATATACCTAAGCAAAATTTTTGGGGATCTAATTTGAAGTGCTTGGCATAATCATCGCAACTTGGTGAGTTTCTTATCTGATTCTCGACTTTTTGAAAACTACCAGTCCACCGCTTATTTCTAACCATCATCGCATAGTCTGCAGCAGCACGGACTGCTCGCTCTGATTTTAAATAATCTGCTTTAAAAGAATCTGCCTCAAAGGCATTCTCTAATTCAGGCCAGGAACCCTCTATTACATCACGAGCATATAAAACAGCATAACTGGGGTCTTTAATAATCATATCTTCAGCCTCTGGCCATCGTTTACCAATAACATCTTTAGCATATTCATAAGCAAACTTAGGCGATTTCTCATTTATAATCAATATCTCAGCCTGTTTGTTTCTTTCCCTTTCAATTTTTGCGTTATCCAATGCCAAAAGTGCGTAATTATCCTTATTTTTACCCGTAAAAGGTTCTAATATCTTTGCAACGCTGAGTCTACTCTCCCTGCTTATTTCCTCATCGTAAACATTCTTGAATTGTTCAGTCTCATAATGTACTAACACCTTCCGTTTACCATTTATATAAACAAAATATAATGGACCTTTACTCAAATAAGACCTTGCCATATCCTCATTCACAACGCACCATTCTGTACCATTAGCTAATTTAGAGGCAGCATCTGTTTCAGTAACTTTAACCACCTGGATCTTACCATTATCAAATAATGATTCGGCTCCAGGAGGGATAAAAAGTTTACCCTTACGGGCCTGTTTGACCTCACTTTTTGTCAATCCTAATTTCTGTTCCAAAGCTTTAGCAAGACCAGCAGGAGTATACTTATTTAAATCCTTTTCAGCAAGCTTTGACTTTTTCTTGTGGAATGATTCTAAGTTCGTCCTGAGTTTTTCTGAATCTTCAGGAAAGCGAGCATTCCCATTCTTATATTGACGAATCAGCCACTCGCTATACTTCCCATTAGTGGGATCAGCAGCGATAATATCAGGCAACAATCGTAATGCCTCAGATTCAATACCATCAAAATATTGCTTAGTCCAAATCTGCAAACGATTCTTCACCTGATCCAAAGTCGCCTCGACCAACAACTTATAGCTACCTGTAAAACAATGAATGCTCTCCGCACTATAACGGCCAAAACTACCATCATGATTCAACGCACCCAACCTCTTGCCTTCCCTATCCCAATGGCCCAAAGTGCTCGTTTTAGTACGTTTCAAAAAATCGCGACGGTCCATATCTGCCATGTTCTCGACTCCCATGCGGATTGATTGCATATATTATGTTTAAACATAGATTAACACAATGGAACAAATCAAAATATTATACCCGCCGAATAATTCAAAATTAGCAGGATTAAGCGGTATAATCATAGGATCAGCCTTTTCTACAACCGCAAGAAGAGGAATGGTGATACCTAAAAACGACCCGCCAATCATTGATATCTTCAAAGATGGAAATCATATAAGCAGAAAATTACAACAAACATCTGGCCAATATAGCTTCTTCACCGGATTATTCCAATACGCAATATCGATACCAGAAGAAGGTGAATATACCATAGTAGCGAGAAATAGCACCATCAAAGAAGACAGTATAAATATAAATATTATACCAGAAGAACAAATATTAAATTCACACCATGAAATCGAGAAAGAATTTTGCGACGACCGCAACATAAAAATCAATTGGGGATGGTGCGACATAGTGAGAGGTGGAGACGCCTTGATTTCATATGAAGCGTCAGGATTCAAAACCGGATACTTCATGATATTAAACGTATTCAACAATGGCGTCTTAACACAATCAACGCCAGTAAATTGGTCTAGACATAACCTAAAAATAAACAAGATTATTAACATACCAAAACATGGAGAAGTCATCATAGGCTGTTGGATATTTGACATTGACCAAAAGAAGCTGATATGCATTGACTACAAAAGTGATTTAATCTATTCCAGATCTTCTCTTTGATAATTTTTCCCTATATCTTCTATGCCTATCAAGCTCTTTTTGGTGTCGTAATAAGTATGTATCACGATCAATCCATATCTCCTTGGCATAACTACTATAATCCCAAAAAAACATACCATCTCTTTCTGTACCGCGTTTAATCTTGTTTTTTAATTTATGCAAAAGATTTCTTCGCCTTATCCTCGATCTCGTTCTACTGGTATACTCTGATTCTGAGATGCGCTTAACAGCCATGTCAAATTCTTTTCCGGCTTTCTTGAATACAGGCTTACCTCTAAGAGAATAAACATATCTTAATGTTTTATCATCTGGGTGATAGTCACCCCGTTTAAAGCTCACTTTATTCTCTTCCCTGTTTCTCTCTTCGAAAGATTTTAATATTCGTTTTCTTCTTTCTCGGTAAATCTTAAATTCACGTTCTGTTACCCATTTCTCCTTAGCCGCTGACCTTCCTATAAAGTATAAGTTAGTATTATGGTCGTAATCGCCTATTCTGAGATTCTTCCTGCCACTTCTTTCCTCATACGCTTTTTTGCATTTTTCGACATAATCCTTACCCACCTTGACCTTCTCTTTAAATTCTTTCTCATTATACCATAGTTCTTTTCCCTTATTATAGTAGCAGTAAAATATTCTTCCGTCAGGTCCGACATCACCCCTGTTTAAAGGGCCATATTTGCTATGTTTTCTATGCATGATAGATCCAATAGACATGTGTTTATAAAATTGACATAAATACAATACGCAGCCACGGCCAAACAATCCCACAAAAAGGAGGAAACTATGGATCTAAAAGTAGGCGATCATATTAAAGCATTGAAGCTCAAAAGATCAAGGAATTATAATACTTTTCCGGTAGACACCCAATACACCGCTGAAAATTTTGAAGGAAAGATTATAAAAATCAGGGATTTGTCAGAAGACCAACTCAGCATCCAGACAATCGAGAGAGATCCACTCAACGACAGATCGAGATACCTCATCACGATCAAGACCAAAAATGGCCTATCAAGCGCATATCTTGGCTGCTTGGTTGAAATAGAAAAAATCGAAAAATTAGAAGAGCATAAAAAGATTAGCGCTCAGAGTCTAGAGGACGATAATCGCATCAAGATGCTGAATGACCAAATCGCAAATCACAATCAGAAGATAGAAAATTTTGAAGATGAACTTGCCTGGCTAAGAAGTCTGGAGCAACGTTGGTATAAACTCCTTGGAGATACTGCAAGCACAAGAGCGGAAAAGCAGTTATGAATTTATTCATCAGCCTTTATAACACTTGCCCTTACTGTCTCTCTCTTGCTATCGAAATAAAACCTAAGCCACCAAGCCCCCAGCGGCTTGGGAGCATGGCCACGCTCTGTGGCCCAACCCTCTTTGCAACTAGTCTCATCCTTATAACCAGGGCATCTTACCGCTAAAAGAGTAGACCTCTTAATCTTACCAAAATGATCCAATTTCTCACGGCCCATCTCAAGAAAATAACTATCATGAGTATGACCATTAACCATAATATCAGCATCAGGCAGATAGCTGGCCTGCCTACGTGTTGCCAAAGTACCAAAACTCATTAATCCGCCGCCGCCGTAACCATGGTGATACCACATGGTCTTGCTGGTTCTGAAGGTGTTCCTGCTGAATAAGAATTTAACCCAGCCACTGTACGTCTGGCTATAAGCGTCTAGCTCTTTAGCGAGTAATTTAGTCAGATCTACACCACATCTTTTCAAGATATTTGTCTCATGATTTCCAGGACTTAGCATTAAGAAATTGTCTTTATACGGTTTATAAAATTCAGCAGCTTCTTCCATCACACTATTGAGATAATCTTCTCTGCCTTGTGATTCTTGCGACAGCTGTCTTGCATCCTTGCGCGGATCGTATTTTCCTTGCATGACACAGAAAAGATCACCAAAATCGAATATCAACGCATTTCTTTTCTTTGCTTCATCCAAATGTTCTTTTTCGAGATCTCGCCTACAATGAGCATTATCATGGTGCGCGTCACTCCTGAGTAAAAACCACCGCTCATACTTTCTGGTAATCTGATCATTTAACAGTAATGTTGTGTTGAGTCTTTTTATTTTTAAGCCTTGTTTTTCAGAAAAATCATACTTTGTTTCAGACATGCATTTAACCTCCATGCTAGTCTTTATATGATTTTATAAAAGAAATAACCAAAAAAAAGGGTGCCATTATCTGGCACCCAAAACGCAAACTATTCTGCTTGTTCTTCACCAGCCTCCAACACCGACTCGATGATATTCATCGCAGCATTAATATTCTGCGTTTCAAATGAGGCATCTTGATGCCTCCGTATGACGTTTAGGAAACCATCGCCAATATTATAATCCGCTTTGATAGTCTTCACGACAGGTCTGCCTATATCATCATACACCACTTCGCCGAGAGCATCAGATTCCTTCTGCACTTCACCCTTTTTGGGCTTTTGCGGTTTTTTCCTCTTAATAGCTAAATGCGATAATTCATGATCAATCAAAGCTTCTCTTCGCTTTTCATTGCTCTCTTTCCAGAGCATCGCATCGACCAGCATCTCTACATCATAATCCTTTACTATCCTGTCTTTTAGAGACACTACTTTAACCATCGCAGCAACAGGATAACCATGCAGCTTGAGAGCAGATCCTTCCTCACTACCGCTCATAGCCATAATAACACCGATCTTGACGCCATGATCATGAAGATCGCCATGATATCGTTTCATGACATCATATACTGACCTGACTATGCTATCATCAGCTTTCCAATATACAGTTCCCATCAGATCCTCATATATTAGGCTTTATTGTGACCGAGGCCTTTGCTGCGGATGTTACCACAGTCTTTCTTATAATTATATCCTTACTGAACAAAAGCTTTAATAATTCCTCATGTTTATTTAGCTTTTCCTCATTCAGAATATATGTTTCTTTCTCTGATTTCTCGCGAGGCTTCGATATCAGCACTTTACCCATGCCATCAATCGACACTTCTTTTGTCTCGCCATCCACCAAACCTCTTAAAATATCTTTTTGCTCCTCTAGAGGTTTTTTCAGATCTTCAATGGACTTATGCAATTTTATGAGCTCGACGCAGACATCTTCTATAACAGACATATATATTGCTCCGTGATGTATTTTCCCTACGACTTTTTTAAATACGTTTCATTTATTATCTAAATCACTTAAAATCTTACTAAGATCTCTGTCAATTTTTATGCAACTTAATATCTTCTCACTAACACGATGTTTTAACAAATCATCGATCTCACTGGTGTCTGGGTAAATCGTTTCTTCATCTGTTATCCCCAAAACACTGAGCTTAGCCTCAAATGATTTATGCTTGCTATTGCCTGATATAATCTTTCTGATTCTGCTTAGATACCTCGATAATACCGCATAACCTAGCGCCTCCTTGATACCATTCTTCAATAAAGGCTCGATTAGTTTTGATTCGATCTTCTTAGCCGGAGTACATTCAATCCAATACTCTTCAGCATACTGTCCGGCCAAAGCTGATTTGAATATCTCATCCTTGGTCTCGACCACAACATATTCCAAAAATTTTCGTAGGTGATTATTGATATTGTTTTTAAAGTAACCATCGCGAAAAGCTATCCCTAATTGTACTATATCTTTATAATCATGTTTATTCATGGTCTTCGAACGAATAAACACATCATAATCATAAACAGTCTGCCGTGACCCATCAGACTTATAAATCTCCGGCAAAAAAATATCGAGTTTGATGATAAAATCACCATCAAATAGCCTAACTGCCACATACTTTTCACTGGCATCCAAAAACTCGATCATCAGAAAAGATCGCTAGCCTTTAAGCAACCCTCTGCTACCGTCATCAAAGGATTATCGCTTCTTTTTACGTCCTTAATCTCAAACGGCAATTCCCGTTCTTCGAATTTTGATTTTACTCGTTCTGTAAAACCTTTCGGGCTGCTTGTGCCACCAGCCATATAAACTATGATGCCATCATCTATCCTTGCTTCTGATTCATTCTCTATGAAGCCCTGAATAATTCCATCGACGACCTGACTGATTAACACATCATAATGTAAAACAATATCAAGCCCAAGCCGATCAGTCTGAGTTAACCCAGGCGTCAGATCGATTGTTTGCTTGCGCTTCGCAACCGTGGTCGGAGTTTCCTTTGATTTCTTCTTAAATTTACCAGCATCTGGATTATAACCATGGCGCATGGCGACCTGATTGTCGATCCAATCGCCAGCCCCGACCCAGCAAAAACTATAAATTTCCATGCCATACTTCACATAGCTTACAGTCACTGTCCCAGCGCCCCAAGAAATGCCAATCCCAGAACCATCTGGACTCATGTTAATCACAATAGCATGTGACTCTTTAATCTTATTAAACTCCAGCTTCACGTCACTATTATAACTGTTAAGTATTAAATCCACAGCCTTTTCATGATAATGTATATTGTTATCCTTGTTAATCGCAGAAGCAGTAGTGCAGTAACATACCTTTAAAGGATCAGTAAACTTACCAACCACCTTCTCAGCCATGCCGATCATACCATGTATGAGAGCAGTCAAAACAGTCATCGCCAAATCATCTGCACTGATGCCGCCTTCGGCCATTGGTCTAAGCAGAGTGTCGTTCTTCGCATAAGCAAATTCTTCCGCATCCCTGCCTAGGATTACTAATGAGTCTCCTTCTTTAAAGTATCTTGCAGGCCTTTTGGCTCCATCACTTCGCACTTTTTGTGGATCATCTAGCATATTTTCTACAAAAGGCGTGGAACGTTCAAAAAGCCAATAACCATTTATTTCACTAATAAAGCTTACTTTATCCTTCTTGTCCTTAAATGCCACGACAACAGTTTTTGTGCCAATATCTATACCAATGTTTGACATTTCGATTCTCTCGCCAAAGTAATCATCATCTAGCCTATACACAACAGCTGCTTCATAGTTATATTTATCATCAATAACTTCTGGCGCTGATGGGCAAATAATGGGCTTTTTAGTAACATGCTTCAGAAAAGGATTTTTAGCAATACGTACTGAATCCCGAAGGACTAAATCATTCACCCTTACCATCGTCCTTACGCACACCGCCAAATCCTTTGACTGCAGTCGCTCTGCTAATTGCGTGTACGAATTCTGATGGATCTTTTTCGACAACGGAGGTTGGGGCACCACTAGTTTTTTCAAGTTTTTCTTCAACCGCAGATCCAGCTCTGTAAGACTTAATTTTTTCACTAGATCTGCCTTCCCTTATCGCATCAGAAATAGTACCCACCCATTTATCTATGAAAAACAAATACACAATCAGTATAGAAGCGTATAGAAATTCCATCAATAGCTCACCCTAAATGAAGCAGTTGTTTCTTTAGCCCTTCTCACCGACACAGCATTAGTCGCATTATTAGTTTCAATGATCCACAGCTTCAATCTGCCAGACACAGACTCAATGCCTCCAGGGGGAACGTTACTGAAAAATCCACCTGCAGATGATTTCTTAAACGTTAGAGAAGAAACATATTGCGCTGCAGAAGCCGCTACAATAGTATCATACTTCACATCTATCGCTGGATTGGTGAACGACGACCTAAACCGCTTAGAATAATAATAATCGATCGAAACTATTCCGAACGATTCCTGAGCCCGCTGCGGTATGACAGTAACAGTATTAGAAGCAGCAGAGTATACCAGCTTAACATAATAAGCCATAGCAGCAGTACCATCATCAGCCCAACAAGTCTTTGGCACCTGTAGGGACTTAGCCGACACATAAGTAGCAGTGACCGTCCTGGCAGTATAATCAACACTCAAATCGCCAATGCGATTAAAAACATATTCCTCATTCATCTGAGGCTTCAATAAACCAACGATACCAGACGTACAATCATTGTAAGAATATAATTCATTATTGAACGCATCATCGTAAGAGAAAGAAGCTCTAAACGAATCAACGAAATCATAACTAAGAGTCTGAGCCTGGCCCCCATAAGAAATAGTAAGAGCACCGATAGCGGCACCCTGGACTGTGGTGACCCCACCGATTTCCGATTCTAACAAAATCTGGAGCTGGATATCAGGAGTATATTGCCCGGTATATCCCTTTCTGAACAAAGTAGAATCGAGAGTAACAATAGAAAGATCACCGGCAAAATAAAAAGCACGAATACTGTTCGTCTTAGTATTTGGCGGAATGAACTGCTCAAGAAAAGCATATTTATAATAGCTAGACCCAGCAACGCTCCCTTGTCGAATAGTGTACAATCCTAAATCAGCATTATACGATATGCTTATCTCACCAATCTTTTGTAAATCAGAATTAAAATTTTCATACTTATAAACGCCAGTTATACTGCCGTCCTCAGCAGTGGTAGAAGAAGACAAAGTAAAAGTGACAGAATCGGTTATAAAACCAGCGCCATTCTTAGCGCCACTATCAAAACCCAATTTACTATAGCTGTTGTACCATTCCGTGTCTGCAGGAGTCAATGATATAGATATCGACACCTTATCAGCAAATTCAAAAGTCGAGACCAATGGAGTCGGAACTGGCGTCGGTGCGGGAGTCGGTGTTGGAGTCGGTGTTGGAGTGGGCGTAGGAGTCGGTGTGGGAGTCGGTGTTGGAGTCGGCGTTG
>JACCDP011478392.1_pt1 | contig 98780 bp, 91 predicted proteins | sample 7445841 | NCBI WGS metagenome assembly JACCDP01 (sample SAMN15323441, study PRJNA562643) | freshwater metagenome | isolation source: river surface water | place: USA:Blue River Watershed | collected 2017-08-17
GGGAGGGCATCCCCAAAGTAACGCTACAGGAGTTGGAATCTCTACTCTGGTTGGTGAAAACCTGCTAGAGCAAATTCTGACGTAGAATGTAGAATCCCCTCGCCTTTAGGCAGGGGAGTGTCAATATGCCAACTTACTTAACTTTAAAATATGAAGAATATTCGTCCCGCTTTCAAAGATTCAGTCCTTCAAGAAGAGTTCTCAAACAAGGGCTATGTGGTTGTAAATTTGGCTGATCCTAGTGAATTAAAAAACTTGGCTGAGGCTTATCAATATCTCTATCCAAACAAAGAGCAAGGTTGTGTATTTTCATGTCATGATACTGATTTTGAGCGTAAGTTAAGGGCGCAAAACCTGCTTCGTTGTGTGATTGGGGAAAAGGCACTTAATTTGTTTGATACTTATAAATTCGTGAGTGGAGCGTTTGTTGCCAAGCACCCTGGAGAGACCAGTGTTGTTTTACCCCATACTGACTTGACCTTTGTTGACAACAAGCAGTACTCAGCCGTCGCTGTCTGGACTCCTCTTACAGAACTTACTTCTGAGGCGGGACGGTTACACATATTAGCAGGATCTCATCATTACACACCCCTATGTGGGTCAAATCTTTATAGGAAGTATACAGACATTGCCATCTCAAGCATGACTGAGGTTGACCTGGAAATCGGACAGGCTGTCTGTTATGACATGCAGACGATTCATGCCTCCCCTGCCAACAAATCATTGTCTCCCCGTATTGCGGGAAATTGTGTCCTCATACCAGACGAAGCCGACTTATGGCATATAACCATGCGAGATGAGAAAATTCTGATCTATTCCGTTGACAATGATTTCTACATTAGACGGGGCGGTGATGAGGCAAGTAATCAAGAGCTATTGAGGAATTATCGAGTCATTCATTCTGAGCCGTTTGAATCAGATCCACCTGAAAATGAGTCCCAAAGGAATAATTCTCAATCCTTTGGCTTCCTTCAACGGGTAATCAAGCGGTTAGGCATTGTGTGAAAAGTCATTTCTCCAGACTCCCTCTAGCTAATTTACTGGGGTTTAGACTAAGAGCGTGTTTGAGAAGTTTTGCTTTAGCCGAAAAATTTTTATCCATTAACTTCTCAACCACGCTCTTAAAACCAAAAGAATTTTTTCTTTTTCCTTTGTAATTGCTGGTTAAATAGTTTTTTGCCATACTCATAAATTTCTCTATCGCATATAGTCAAATCGTCTATTTGCTTGATGACATCATCGGGGATTGTGCCAGATTCCCGATAAGTTAAATTCCCTAATCCTAATTTTTCGGGCGATGTATTTTCCTGGGGCAGATTTTTAGGAGTAGGTATTCCTAAAAAATTACAAATCAATTGAGCCGAATCATTAAATTGTTCCGTTATTCCCACAACTTCCATTGCGTCGAGTCTTTGTTTAGCCTTATTGAAGATTTGATTTATATCTATTAGTCCAGATGATAATTGTTGATCAATCAAATTCTCAATATAGATTTCTTTACTCTTACCAAGTGAGCATTGGGAAACACCTAAATACTCACTCCAATCTATATCGCAGCCTAGATAACAACTTTGCTTTTCTTTCAAATATGGTAGATGATTAAGCATCTCTCTAATATTAGCACTCTTCAATAGCTCGCTAATATCACTCTTGAGCTTGAGATCTTCAACTTCATCCAACGCTAATGGATTAGAATCCAATTTTTTTAGCCAAATCCTTTTCACAAAAAGACAATTTGAAACTGTTCTTTCAAAAGGATCTCGCAGCATAGTAACAGAGGAAATGTTTTTATCTAGCAAACTAAACAAGCCTGTTCCCCAATGCCCTGAAAAGCATTTGAATTGATTAATTTCCTCTCTGCTCATTTGCAACAGTTTTGATAGTGTACAATGGAGTTGTGAGCCTTGTGGGTAAGAGCAAAGAATCAGTTGATTTAAGGAAGAGCCAGCAGTTTTGGGAATATGCAGAAAATAAATCGGGGGCAGATTGTGCTTCATCATAAAAAGTCTAAAAATAACGGCGATCCCTATTCCCATTGTACAGGAATATGGAATAGGCATTTAGCAGTTCGAGAAAAATTCAAACTAGGATCTGCCAAACCTTTAACCTCAAAGTTGTAAGGTCGATCCCTGATTCCTTTTCTTCCCAAAATGTTATGGGTGTTATACTCCAAAACATATACCTCTAACTGATATTCTCCTGGGAGGAGTGGCAATTGATTAATTGTGCATCTAAATTCATTTTGTCCTGCTTTTATTTGATAACGCTGATCTCCATAACTCCCAGTCATATTTGCCATCAGAAAAAGTCCATCTTTTCTTAAAGAGAACCCAATAAGGATCGGGTGGTTATCAAGTTGTGAATGACAAGTTAGTCGAATTTGAACTTGACTACCTGGAAAAATTTCTTTTCCATCGGTGGCAACTACCTCTACTTGTTCAATTTGAACTGTACCAAGTTTTTCTCCTATTATTAAATCTTCATCTTCATTGGCTTGTTGGGATAGATTATTGACTATTGACTGGGAATAATTCTGCTCCATCAATTCATTGTAAGCGTGAATTATCTCATCTGGTTTACCAGTGTCATGTACTTGTCCCTGATTCAAAACAATAGCACGGTGACAAAGTGATTTAATTTGAAGCATTTGATGAGAAACCAGTAATATAGCTCCACCTTTTTTAATATAGTCTCTCAGATAAGTTTGAAACTTCTGCTGAAAGCGAATATCGCCTCCCCCCAAAGCTTCATCTATGATAAAAACATCTGGTTGTAATTGAGTATAAATAGAAAATGCCAACCTCAACCGCATTCCTGTACTGTATGTACCCACAGGAGCATCAATAAAGCTTTGAATACATGAATAGTCAATAATGTCATGAATATTTTTCTTAATTTGCTGTTCACTAACTCCATACATTGATAGTTTATTGTAGATATTTTCTCGCCCTGTCTGCACACCATTTAATCCAGATTGATTATCGATCATTATCACTTGATTAGCATGCCATATCACCTCACCTATAGTAGGGCGTAAAATTCCCGTAATTAAATTAATTAATGTACTTTTCCCCGCCCCATTATGTCCAATTAACCCTAGAACTTCCCCCGCTTTAAGTTGTAGATTGACATCATAAACAGACCAAAATTCACCAGGACGTAGATGATTTTCTCCTTCTGGTTTACGGCGAAATTCCCATAAAATATCTGCAATCGTATAGCGGAGTGATAACTTCGGATCACGACAAAATCGTTTTGATAAATGTTTAGTTTCTAAAAGTATTTTTTCCATGATTTAATTTATTGCTCGTTCGATTACATAAGGTAAACATAAACGGCAAAATAACCAGCTTACTAAAATTAAGATTACAGTTAAAGGTATTAAGATAAATAAAGCTAAAGTATTAACTGTACCCACACCATAAGCTAAAAACCTTGTCCCTTCAAATAGATAAGTGAGTGGATTAAATTGCTGTAAAGAATAAAGCCAATTTCCTGGTTGTACAATTACAAATACAGGAGTAACAAGAAATACAACCCAAGGGAAAAACTGCATGATATTTTCTAAATCCTTACTTAAAGCATTCCAAGGAGCTAATAATAAACCCAAACCAGAGCCGAAACTTATAATTGAGGCAATCCCCAAAAAAGCCAAAGGAAATGTCAAAGCAGGATTGATATTAAAAACTAAAAGAATAGCAATCAACACTGGCAACCGCATCAAGAAGTTAAAGGTAGTTTCTGCCAAACCAGCCATCATGATAGCTTCTAGGGGAATTTTTTGTCTGACCAATAGGTGAATGTATTGGTTAAGTGAAACGCGCTGAATATTTAATGCTTCCAGAAACGTTTGTGCCATAATTAGCCCAAAAATACCATAAACCTGTGGTGGCACTGTACCTACAATTAAGAGGGGAAGGCGATCGCCAAAAGTGGGCGTTTGATCGCGCTGTCCCAATGTTAGTAAGATAGCTATTAAAGCTGAAGGAACAAATGCCCAGAATAGTCCAAGAGATGAATAACGATAACGTTGGGCTATATTTTGCAAAAACAGCCGTTTAGCAAATCCCGACGATGAGCGTAAATCCAGCCATGCACTTGTCAAAAATGCTCTAATTGAAAATAACTGACTTCTAGCGCTGTTAATCCTTACAGAACCAGATAAATAACTACTGCTTTTTTCGGACTCAGAAGAAGGCAAATTCATATTCTATCTCCCATAGACGCGGAATTAACTGGCAAAGTAGATAATTGAAGCAACTTATCAGCAAATATCTGTTCTGGGTGGGGAGGAATTAGCTCCCTAATGGATATGGATGCTTCCTTGCCAATATATTCCCATTCATAACGACGCTGCCAAGCTCGCTCCAAAGCTTCATCAATTGCGGCAAAAAAAGCTCCCTTAGCTATAAACCCAGTTAGATCATCTTCTACAACCTCGGAAATACCTCCAACATCTGTAACAATTCCTGGTCTACCACACATCATCGCTTCTACTAAAGCTATGGGTAAACCTTCCGCACGAGAAGGCATAATCAGCGCGTGATGATCATGCCAAATATCTAGAATATTCTCTACAAAACCAGGGAAACTAACGTTTTTTAGTCCTAAAAGTTTGGCCATGTCAATGAGTCCATCTCTATCAACTCCCTGTCCGAAAAAGGAGATATGTAAATTGCGATTTTGCCACTTATCTTCAGCGAGAACTCTTAATAAAACATCTTGTCCTTTATCTAAAATCCACAAACGACCAACACAAGCAATTTTAAAATAATCATTTTCTGGTTGGGGATAAGGTAAAGCCTCTCGAATTATAGCTCGATGGGGATTTCTGATAACTTCAGCATTGGTCAAACTGTAACCAATTTGAGCTTCTGTTAAAGACAAATTGTGTTTGGAGACAAAGAAACAATATTTGGCTTGAGCATAGACATCTCGCATTAGTTTACGAGTAATACCATGTTTCCAAACTGCATCAGATGCTTTCTGGCTGATGATCACATAGGGTAGATTGAGCCTAAGACAAAGCTTGGCAATTTCTACTCCATCGAAATTTTCCCCCTGAGAAATTACTACCAAAGATACTTGTAGATATTTGAGTAGATATTTAGTGAAGACTATGAGCAGGGATAAAACAGGATGATTAGAAACCAGTAAAAAGTCTAGTTTGCGGAGGAGAGTCACTAAGTATTTTATATCTTTGACCTTAATTCCATCAGTTTTTAATTGTTTGATTCGAGTATTTGTATTTACCCCATTTTTATAAGCAGTAACTACATAACCTAGTTTTTTTAAATATTTTGCAGATTCAAACCACAGTTCTTCACTACCTCCCCAAGGTTCGCAGCAAGAACTGATAAAAACAAATTTTTGAGTATGGCTTTGATCTTTATTGTTCTTATAGTGAGACAACATTTACTTATCCTATGTATAGAAAATTTTTAGCTTGTTACAGTGTTGCTTAATTTGTGATTTGAGTCAATTATTTTGGATTTCTGACATCAGTTTATGTAATGGTGTCTTGTAACTTGTCAACATATATCTGGTAAGTTTTATCTGCAACCTCTTGAATAGTTAAGCGTGGTGATATTCCATTAGATAACTTTTCCCATAAACCCTCTTCAGTCACTGCTCTGGTGATACATTCAGCTAAATCTCTAGAATCCCCAACCCTAAAATGTAAGCCTGAATTTTCATGTTCAACTTTTTCAGCCATGCCACCGATATTACTACAGATTACTGGTCTTTTGTGCGTGAGAGCTTCTTCTATCACCAAAGGAGCATTCTCCCACCAAATCGATGGAACAACTACCCAATCTATGTTTGCTATTAATTTAGCTAATTCTTCGGATTGATAAAGTCCATGGTAGTGGACACAGTCTTTCGTTTTGTCCAGCAATACCCAAAAGCTATCTTGGAAGGATTTTGGTTGCAATTCCAAATTAGATCCATAAATATCTAAAGAGATAGTTGTTCGTATTTCTGGTGTCAGTTTTTCTATGGCTTCTAGTAGTACAAGCAGTCCCTTATATATATTGAGTTGTCCAAAGTAAGCAAAGTGATTTCTGGGTTCACCAATAGCTAGGTTTCTGGGTGGGGTTGGAAAACTTACTGGTTGACCATAATCTAAATAAATTATTTGTGTTCTAGATATACCCCAAGCCACATATCTTTTCAGTAAAAAACTACTAGGAGCGATGAATAAATCAACCAATCCGAAGAAGGATTTGATATAAAGCTCTCTAAGCTTGAAGTCCTCCGTCCTCTTAGTGGGAAAGCATTTATGACAATCATCAGGCTCGTATTGGTAGCATAACTGGTTGTTAGATTTTTTTAGCATTTGTCCGTCATTATTGCAAATCGCCAGATATTCATGTAGTGTCATCACAATCGGGATATTTTTCGAGTATTTACGAACTTCTCTAATAAATTCAAGTCCCAGATGTATGTAATGGTGAAAATGAATAACATCAGGCGCAAAAGATTCTAGAAGACTGCGAAATTCCCAATGGTATAATCGAGTGTTTAACTGAGAAAAATTATAATAATCGAAGTATCCTCCCGTTATTAATATCTCAGAACCATCAGATTTAAAGGTTTCAAAAACGCTAGAAGAATAAATAGGTTTGCCTTGTTTATAGGCGAGAAAAACAACATCACAATTATCACGTTTTTTTAATTCTTTGAAGAGGTTATAAGCAGCAATTTCTCCACCTCCTTTGATTATTGCCGGATGTCCATGAGAAATGATTAAAATTTTGATTCTGTCTAGCATTTTATTTACATAAATTGGTAATTAAAGATGATTCTCACTGATATATTGTCCCCACTTTTGATTAAAAAGCCAACAATTATACTTGGTGCAATTTGCTCGCCATAGTTCCTCGTTTTTCTGGTGAATAGACAAGGATTGTCTTTCCAAATGAAATAGTTCTACATCAGGTATATAATAATTATCAAATCCTTGGGTATGTAATTTTAAGCAAAAATCAGAGTCTTCAAAGTCACCAATAATATATTCTTCATCTAGACCGCCAACTTGCTCATATAATTGCCGGGAGACCAGCAGACAAGCCCCTGTTACTGCTGCTAACTTTTGTGGTTTAGAATCAAGCCCAGGAAAGTTAGGTTGTTTTTTACGTGGATGGTCATTGATAAATAAATCACCCCAAGGGCTACATTTGATAAATTTCATGCCAGCATGTTGAATACTACCATTTGCATAAAGTAATTTTGGTCCTATTGCTCCTACATTATCAAGACTCTTATATATATTGACCAATGATGAAAGCCAACCCGATCCCATTGGCATCACATCTGAATTTAAAAGAAGGATTAGCTGTCCACTAGAAACAGATACCCCTAAGTTATTTGCCCCTGAGTACCCTAAATTTACCCCTGAATAGACTGTTTTAAATGGTACTAGGAAAGTATTTGCTTGTGCATAACAATAATCAACAAAATCTTTATATAGTTGAGGATCATCAAGAACATAGATCAGCTCATTATTTTGAAAATTCGGATCATCAGCAAATAGAGCTAATTGATACTTCATGAAGTCTATTCTGCCGTAAAGAGGAATAATGATAGAAACTTCAGGATGAATAACCTTGCTTCCATATTGTTTCACAACTTTGATAATTTCTGGCTTTCTTCGATTCTTCCAGATGTTTCTAATAGTAGTTCCCAGATAACCATTTAGAGTCGAACTCATGTGATAGCCTGGGAGAGGGTAAATACTTAATAAAAATTTGATTATTTGTGGAAAATTCTTATTTTTTTTTAAGCTCATTTTATCTTTCAAAATTTTTTGCGATCGCCCAAGAAAGTAAAAGAAAAAGTTGATCAAAAGCTTTAGTAGCTCTACGAGAATTTGAAAATTCAGAAAACCTTGTTTAATCATTACTATTGTTTCAATGTGTAAAAAAATGACTAACTTTTTTATTAACTACTGATATTTAGTTGAAATCATCTTTGTTGTTTTATTGACGGATATAGCGGTATGCACTTGAATGAGATACAGAATTTACCTAAAAAACTATACACCAAAGGACTTTCAACTTTTTTCCCTGTTCCCTGTTCCCTGTTCCCTGCTATAATTAGCATGAAGGATTTGATATAACTCAAGGAAATTGTCGACATACTTATCTTGACGGTATTGCTCAATAGCCAACTGTCGACCTCCTTGACCCATCTGTTCTGCTAATTGCTTATTTTTGAGTATTTTTAACAGCGCAGCTGCTAAAGCTTGTGGATCTCCAGGGGGAACAAGCAAGCCTGTCTGATTGTTTTGAACAATTTCCGCCAGTCCACCAATTGCACTTGCTATCACTGTGGTTCCTCGCATCATCGCTTCAATCACAACCGTGCCAAACGGTTCTGGCCAAAGAGAGGGAACTACCTGTACCCAAGCAACAGAGAATAATTTTTCCATCTCTATCCTTGACATGAAACCATACATTAAGACGTTAGTAGTAATATCTAAGTCAATGATTTGCTGATGTAAAGTTTCTCTTTCGGCTCCATCCCCCAATAATAATAACCTTGCCTCTGGTATCTGAGTTACTACCAGGGCAAAAGCTTTTAACAATACCTCTGCTCCCTTTTCTTTGACCAGTCGAGCCGCGAATACTACTGTTGCAGGTGATGACAGGGGAGGACGTTGGGGTTGAATTGGTGTACCATGCCAAACTATCTCGACTGAATTGATACCTGCCTCTATTAAATATTTTTTTACTGCTTGACTAGGAGCTACAAATAAGTCGAAGGCATTGCTCCAACGTTGCCACAATTTCATTTGGATCATTAATGGCAACCAATCCCATAAAGGTAAGCAATGATTCTGATAACAAGCCATACCCATTTTTACTTGGCAAGCTGTTCCATTAGGTAGGATTTTAGTACCAATGGGACACATAGATCGGTACCAAACCGCATAGTAAAGACTCGGTATATTTTTGAGTAGGGGCAGTATTAAGGGTGAAAGTTGAGTTAAAAATAGTGTTACATGAACGACATCAGGCTGAAATTCTGCGAGGATTTGTTTTAATTTCCCAAAAGCCCAAAAGTTAGCCGTTTGTAATAGGGTACGAAAACTAGATGTGGTGCCAAAACAATGATAATCCGCTTGGCTTTGGGCATTCAGAGGACGGGCAGAACTGGCAAATAGACGGGCATCATGGCCGCGCGATCGCAATCCATCTCTAAGTGCAATAGTCAGAATTTCAGCCCCTCCTGTCGGGGTAGCATAATCAGTAATTAACAGAATTTTCATAAATATGTTCTATATGATGGAAAACTAAAAATTCTGCAATTTTGTTGTAAGAAATCCCAAAATATTAGCTACTTGGGAGATAAATAATAAGCCAGAAATTAAAACCTGAGATAGCATCTGGTATTTTGTCGTCAATGGGTAAGCTAGTAGCTGTAAATAAAAGCGCAACGGTTCAACTTTCATTGAGGTTTCATTACGCCGTGACCGAATCTGATGAAAGTGAAATGCACCACAACCATAATTAAAATGTTGTCGCCAAAATTTCGGTAAATTGAGATCATGGGAATGGTAGATTATGGCTTGAGGAACATAATATAACGAATATCCAGAGAATAACCAGCGATCGCAAAATTCCCGATCCTCTCCCGCCGCTAAGGGAAAATTAACATCAAATTGCCCTACTTGGTGAAATAATTCTCTAGCAACAGCAAAATTATTAGAAGCAAAAAACCGAGGTTGAGTAGAATTTATGTTGTAGTATTCATAGAGATAATCAATAAGTAATTGACTAGCTGTGGAGTAGAGATTATCTGACAGAGAGTTGATGGTTTTTCCCCCTATAAGAGCCTTTGGTTGATGAAAAAAGGCATTTTCGAGGGTTGAGAGCCAATTTGGATGGAGGGTACAGTCATCATCAGTAAATGCTAAATATTGTCCTTTTGCCACGTTAGCACCTGTATTTCTAGCTTGTGCAGGACCGGCATTGGATTGTTGGATTAAAATGAGGTTAATCTCGTCATAATAGGAGTTAACCAAGATATCAAGAGGATCATCACTGCCATCATCAACAACAATAACTTCAAAATGATCGCGTAAGTAATTGAGACGAATTAGGGAATCTAAGCAAGTTCTCAATCTTTCAGGACGATTATAGGTGGGAATGATAATTGAAAATTTGGACATAAACAAATGATTATTATTGCTTGACAAGTGTAAATTTCTCAAAACAAATAATTCATACAGAATGAAAGAGCAAAGACATTTTCAGAAAGATAACTTTAGACATTCTATTTATGAAAATCTCTTTTTGTGTAGTCTTGCAACTGATTAATATCTTCCTTGAAATATAGCTATTCTGAATTATGTCTGAGAAAAAACCATACTCTTTACAGGTTCTTTTTTGGCTTTAGTCATAAATTCCTCATGGTAAGATCGCTCTGTATTGACATTCCAGAGATTATGATTTGCCCCCATAATATTCTCTGCTGCTAACAATGCAGACAACATAGAATGATCTTGATTGTTATAACGGTGCATCCCATTACGTCCTACTGATTGTAAGTTCTCAAAACTATCTATATAGTCTTGAATAACCTGTAAATGTTGTTGATATTCACTATCATAAACAGGATAAGCTTTCTTTTCTCGAATAACTGTCCCATCTTCGACTTTTCGGATATCATCTAATAAACCTAAATTGACAATTTCTTCACTGGCTAATCTAATTAGACCTTGATCTTCCATTTCCCATAAATCATCGCCCTCACTACAAAAATATTCCATTCCTACGCAAGTTTTACGGAGGTCAGGAACCATTTGCAGACTCCAATTTTTAAAATTCTGAATCCGTCCAACTTGAAATTTTGGACTGTGAATATAAATCCAATTGTCTGGGAAAAGGTGTTCTTGATTTATCACTATCGGCACGATCAGAAAATCCCGATATTTCAAACTACGAGCAGCTTTTAAGATATTTTCAGGAGGTAAGGGATCTAACTTGTGCATCAATACTGTAATAGGCATAGTATTAATAAACTGATCTCCAGTAATTTCAAAGGTTTTATTGCCTTGTTTAGCAATAATTCGAGTAATGCGTTTTTCTTTTCTTTCTACTTTGATTACTTCCGTATTTAATAATACTGGAGATCCTTGGGCATTTAATTTTTCTTGAAACCGTTCCCACATCATCCCCGGTCCTAAAATGGGATAGTCAAATTCTTTAATCAGGGTTTTGGTATTGTTACTCCCAAATAAAGCGTTAAGTATTGCTTGTTTTAGAGATAATCCCTTAATTCTTTGCGCTGCCCAATCTGCACTAATTTGAGTACAGTCAATTCCCCAAACTTTTTCGGTATAGCTTTTGAAAAAGGTTTTATACAAACTTTCTCCAAATCTGTTTGTTACCCATTGTTCAAAGTTTTCTTCAATAGGTAAAGGACAAATTTTGACTTTTAAATAACTATAAATAATTAGTAAACTCTGCAAAATTCCTAAATTAACAACTGCATTCAAGGGTTCTAATGGATAACTAAAAAATTTACCTTTATAATAAATGCGGGACAAGCGGGGAACTTTAATAAATTCATCCCCTAACACCTCATACCACAAATGTTGGACTTGGGGAACTTTGGTGAAAAAGCGATGTCCTCCAATATCAAAGCGATAACCTTTGTAGGTTTCAGTGCGAGAAATTCCTCCCACGCGATCGCGTTTTTCCAAAACAACAGAATGTAACCCATGTTTAGCCAATTTATAGGCCGCAGTTAACCCAGATGGACCACCACCAATAACCACATTCAAAGGAAAATTGCGATTGTTTGGCTGATGATCACTATTCTGATGTTGTTCCATAATTTTATTGTTTTTTTGAATTATTGTAGATTAGAGCAGATACTTTCTGACTGATCAATCTATTCTGTTCATTAGATTGCCAGCCGTTAATTAACCCTGAGTAAACATGAACAAATTACTCAACCTGTAAGGTATAAAATCTCTGAAAAATAACCAGTAAAACTAATACCTGAATATTTTGGGTAGTAGGTTTAATAGCAAGATTGCTAAGTATTTTCACTTTTTAGTAGTTATTGTTTTTTCACGTATTCGATTCCCTTATTAAGAACATAGCATATAATCGGTAATAAAAAGATATATAGGAACAATCAATTTTCAACGAAATTTTACATAGATTATGCCAATCATAAAGGCTAAACCACTGTAAAGATAGTAAAACCAGTGCCAAGGTAAAACCTTGAAAGTAAATATTATGCCTCGTTTATTCAGAAAAAAGCGATAGACTGGCAAGTTAGTAATAATCAGTAATAAACTAATTATCATACTGAAAAACGGTGTCATATTTAGCCACCAACTAACTAGTAAACTCAGTAATAAAAAGTAAATTAAAATTACACTTACGCGACTAGACCATCCAAGATTGAGATCGGAAGGCATTGCTCCTTGACGTAGTATTAATTGTGTCCAAGGTAAAGCACGATCGCACACATCCGCTTTCACCAAAGAAACTATTCCCCATCGTTTTAAATGTTTAACCTGTAAAGTTTTATCTAGTTTAATTTTTTCACCTGCTGCTTTTAAACGATACCCTAACTCAATATCTTCCACACAAGGACGACGATAACTTTCATCAAAACCCCCCATAACTGAGAAGATATCACGACGAATCGCACCGCAAGCACCCCAAAATGTGAAAGCATCTTCATAAGCATTTTGATGGGTATAATGATGAAAAAGATTTTTGTATTGAGAAAGAAAATTACTTGCTCCCGGAGTATCATCATAAGAACCTATCAAGGCTGCTAGACTATCATCTTTTGCAAAAGCCAATCTTACCTGATTGATTGTATCTGGCGCTATGGTAACATCAGCATCCACAAAAAACAGGATATCTCCTTGAGCCTCAGATGCACCTAAGTTTCTGGCCTGTGCTGGTCCGCCTTTTTCCTTAACTCTAATAACTTTAGCGCCCCAGTCTGTCGCTACCTGCCAAGAATTATCTGTATCCCCATCAGCTACTACGATAACTTCTTGAGGACGTTCCAGTGATGCGCTAATAGCTGACAAAGACTGACACAAAATTTCACCGCCATTATAAACGGGAATAATTACCGAAATTGATAGCTCTGTTAGCAAATTCATAAAAATACCTGGTATGTGGGAAACTCAGCGGCTTTACCCCTGAGAGGGAAGCGACACCGGCGGTTTGATTTCAGTTAGTCAGGTTATAACCCACCATCAAGTTATCATTCCCAGATCCCCGACTTCTTGGATTAATTGTATCTATAAATGATAAATTGATCACAGAAGTCGGGGATCTTTTGCCTCACCTGAATTATGAGGATTGATCGGAGTAGGAGATAATTTAAAAGCAACAATAGGTATTGCAGTTGCTACAATCAAAACCGCAATAGCTAAAATCACAGCAACAGGTTTACCTTCAGATGTAACTAACACTGTCATAATGTTCTTGATTGTTTCTCCTATCTATTTGTCAGTTAGATTATTGATCAAGTTTATGCACCCAATTTGACAAAACCCTATCCTGTAAATTTCTGTAAGTATCAGTTATAATTGTGGTTATAACCTTATCACGTTAATCACAGAAAAACTGCCTAAATTTATGACAAAGAGCTTATGTAGTCAGGTGTGGATAGGAGTAACGCGAACTGTCACCCTAGCTTCCTTGACAGTATTAGCCACAACCGCATTTAGCAACCAACCTAGCTATGCAAGAAGCGCAACCTTTTACTGTGGCAAGAGTAAGGGTGTACCTGTCACATTTGCCCGCACTCAAGATGGTAGAAAAAGAGCTATAATTCAATGGACTTTTAATGTCTAATTCTGATTTTCCTAGATAATAAAAATATCAGCAATTGAATTAATTGATGGGTAAACAATTATGAGTGTGCAACTGTCTATTCCCGATTCTGTAATTGCAGCAATTCGTCTACCAGAAAAACGTATAGAACAGGAATTATTGGTTGAATTAGCATTAGCTCTTTATAACCAAGAACTATTATCCTTTGGTAAGGCTAGAGAGTTAGCTTCTATGGGAAAATATGAATTTGGTAAATTATTAGGAGAACGAGGAATTAATAGGCACTATGAATTGGCAGAATTGGAGGATGATTTAAACTATGCCAGTGGTCAGTAATACTTCGCCATTATTGAATCTGGCAATCATAGATCAGCTAGATTTATTACGCCAACAATTTGGCGAGATACTGATACCAAAAGCTGTATTGGAGGAATTGCGGGTAGAAGAAATACTACCAGGTTCTGATCCCCTGCGAGAAGCCCTAGTTGCAGGATGGCTTCAAGTGCGGGAGGTTAATAATCCATCTTTGGTACAGCTATTACAGCGAGATTTAGACAGAGGTGAATCAGAAGCAATTGCACTTGCATTATTGCTGGATGCAGACTGGATAATTTTAGATGAACGAGATGGGAGGAGAATTGCCAAAAGTTTTGGTTTACAAGTGACAGGAATATTAGGTGTAGTTATACGTGCATCACGTAATGGACAGATTTCTTCACTGCCATTGGTGATTAACCAGTTACGCGAAGAAGCTGGTTTTCATATTGCACCTAATTTATTATCTCAGATTTTGAAAGAGGAGACAAAATAAATGAATTATAAATACACACTTCCAGCCGCACTGATAGGGGTATAAATTGCCCTGGTACAAACTCAAACAGCTTTTGTAAGCTGTTGTGCATTTAATTTGTATAAATGAGACAGGCAAGATGCCTGTGCCACAAGAGTTTAGAAATTTATGATTATACAATTTAGCCGCCTAACAGCTTAATATCCAAGATCCACTCTGTACCCTGGAAGTTATTTTCCCCGTGTAAAGCTAATTATGGCACAAATTTTACCTTTAGGTGCTGTGGATAATGATCTGAGTCGGTTAGTGGAGGGTGAAAATTGTGTATTTTAATAACAATCTAAACTCAAACTAAATCCTGGTAATATTTCTTCCCCTAATAATTCTGTGGGTAAATTGCGTAATTCTACATCTTTTCCTAAACGATAAATTTCTACCTGCTGCTGTTGAGGATTTATCAACCATCCCAGTTTTACCCCTGCATCCATATATTCTTGCATTTTCTGACGTAGAGTTTCTAAATTATCGGTTGCTGACCTTAATTCAATCACAAAATCCGGTGCAATGGGGGGAAATTTTCGTCTTTGTTCAGGTGTTAATGCTTCCCAACGTTCTTTTTTAATCCAAGCTGCATCAGGAGAGCGATCGCCCCCATTTGGTAACTTAAATATAGTAGAAGAACTAAAAGTATAACCGAGTTTTGTTTGCCGATTCCAAATACCTAAATCTATAATAAATTCTGCCTCTCTATTTCCACTTTCTCCTCCCACTGGTGGCATAATAATTAATTCTCCGGTTGCAGTGCGTTCAAATTGTAAATCACTGTTTTTTTGACATAATTGATAAAACTGTTCATCGCTGAAATTAACAGTATCTAAGTTTAGTTTTAAAGGACTGATAACCATACAAAATCACCCTTTTTCAATACAAAATTATTGCATTTCCAACTATTTTCACATCTTTATTTTCTGTCTTAACCCAATAATTCATCCACTGCAACGTTAAACCCTGGTAGTACAATTTGAGTCCGCACTACCTCACCAAAAATAAACACAAGACGTTGATTTTTAGTGATTACAATAATCCAAAGATTTTCAGGAAAAACTAACCAAACTTCCTCACTTCCTGATTGTAAATATTCTTGAGATTTAGCAATCATATCTTCTGCTAAATCTGTAGGGGAAATAATTTCTGCTACGAGGGGAAAACTTTGAGGTAAAACCGCAGGTTCACCAAATTGGTGTATCAATTCTGGAGTAAGATAAGCAACATCAGGACGACGACCTTGTTGATGAGTGCGACAGGGTGCTTCTGTATAAACTTCTCCACTTTGTTCACTAGAATCTTTATAATTTCTCCAGTAAGTAGCTAGTTTTGCTTGTACCCGACTATGTTTCAGTGTCACTGCTTTTTTCTCTAATAATTCCCCATTTACCCATTCTGTACCTTCTGGGGAATTTTGTATCCAATTTTCTAAGGAATAATTTTTTAATACATCTTGTTTAATTGGTGTTATTACCATAATGATCTATTCTCCTGATCAGCATATATTTATATTATGACTCGGAAAGTATTTTTATACAATTCTCAAATGCTGTAAATCCTGATTCTGGCAGTGGATAGATCCTTGACTTCTTCAATAAGTCAAGGATCTGGATACCCATTAGTTAATAGTAATTAACCTAAATTAACCGAAATGTTTGATAATTGCGTCCGCAAATTCAGAACACTTTAAAGGTTTTACAGGTGGTTCAATCATTCGCGCCAAGTCATAAGTAACTTCACCATTGGCTATGGCTGCACTTAATCCTTTTTTAATCAAATCTGCCGCTTCTTGCCATCCCATATATTCTAGCATCATCACACCGGAAAGAATTACAGAACCGGGGTTAATTTTATCTAAACCGGCGTGTTTTGGTGCTGTACCATGGGTAGCTTCAAAAACAGCGCAGGAATCGCCAATATTTGCCCCTGGACCCATGCCTAAACCGCCCACAATCGCCGCAGCAGCATCGGATAAATAATCACCGTTCAGGTTCATTGTAGCCAGAATAGAATACTCATCTGGACGAGTTTGAATTTGTTGAAAGATACTATCAGCAATGCGATCATTGACCATGATTTTCTCTTTCCATTTGCCATTACCATGACTTGCCCAAATTGAATTGAGAACTGTTTCTACTTCCTTCACAATTTGGGCTTTTTTCTCTGGTGTCAAAGCATCAAAACCAGGGTCAATCATTCTGGCATTTTCTTCTGAGGAAATATTGGCGTTTTTTTCCTTATTTCCTAATATCCAAGATTCCCGTTCTGTAACGCACTCTTGGCGAAATTCGGTGGTTGCTACTTCATAACCCCAATCCCTAAAAGCGCCTTCGGTGTATTTCATAATGTTACCCTTATGCACCAAGGTCACTTGTTGCTTATCCTTGGGCAAAATTAAAGCGTGTTTGATAGCACGTCTAACTAAACGTTTTGAACCACTAACACTAATAGGTTTAATACCTATACCAGCATCCAGAGGAATTTGCTTTTTACCATGTTCTGGAGTAGCGGGTATTAATTCTTCATTGAGAATCTTAATCAGACGATTCCCTATTTCACTTCCCTGTTTCCATTCAATCCCCAAATAAATATCTTCCGTATTTTCCCGGTAAACAATTACATCCAATTTTTCGGGGTTTTTGTGTGGAGATGGTGTTCCAGCATAATAACGACAAGGACGCACACAGGCATAAAGGTCAAAAATTTGACGTAATGCCACATTTAAAGACCGAATCCCACCACCCACAGGAGTAGTCAAAGGTCCTTTGATAGCAACGCCATATTCTTTAATAGCTGTTAATGTATCCTGGGGTAAATACTGATAAGTCCCGTATAAATCACAGGCTTCATCACCAGCATAAACCTTAAACCAACTAATCTTTCTTTTGCCCTTATATGCCTTAGTAACCGCAGCATCAAGTACCTTTTCCGTAGCTGGCCAAATATCTATACCCGTTCCGTCACCACGAATGAAGGGAATAATCGGATTATCAGGAACGATAGGTTCACCATTTTTGAAGGTAATTTTAGCGCCGGTTGTAGGAGGAGTAATCTTTTCGTACATAATTGACAAATTCCAAATAGAAGAAGTTCACTGAGTTACAAATGCACAGATTCACAAAATCAGGAGTCTTAATTAGACAACTTTGCTTATTTTGTGTCTTCTAGATTCTGTTTTTGTAACTCCTTACCTGATAAAGTATTGATGGCTAGGATGTAGGCTAAAGCCACTGTGAGTCATTTTCTGTAGATACACACTCAAGAGGCTGGCAAACTTTACCCAAGCAACATTTCGGAAAACTACTTTTCGCTATTTGCACTTCATTTTGTAGAATAACCGATAGCAATAGATAGTTTATTCACGCTCACGCTAACACGAGTAATGGCATGACAGACCCAATGATTGTATCAGGCACTACAAATGATCTCGACTCCCTTCGCCAAAAGTTAATCGCTGGGTCCGAAAAAGTCCAACAACAAATCATCCCGCAGTTAGCTGACTTGGGTAATGATGGCTTAGATGTGTTGAAGGAATTTTTGCTGAAACGTCGTGACACCCCAGCAACTTGGATTGACGGCAAAATCTACCAAGTCATCTACAATGCTGATGCACCTGCAAATCAAGAGTTTTTGCAACTTAACTTTCCTGAAGGAATTGTACCTCTAAAATCAGACCGTGGGATCAGTTACAATTCTTTGCAAAACCTACTTGTAGATCAAGATTTTCAAGCAGCCGATCTCTTGACAATTCAGAAAATGTGTGAAGTGGCAGGTTCGCAAGCAGTAAACCGCAAGTGGTTATACTTCACAGAAGTAGAAAGTTTCCCCATACAAGACCTCCGCACCATCAATCAACTCTGGGTAGTTCACTCAGAAGGTAAATTTGGCTTTTCCGTACAGAGAGAAATTTGGTTAGGTTTAAATAAAAATTGGACTAACCTCTGGCCAAAAATTGGCTGGAAGGATGGTAATAACTGGACAAGATACCCCCACGAATTCACCTGGAATTTAAGCGCCCCTAGAGGTCATCTACCCCTCTCTAATCAACTCCGAGGTGTACGGGTCATGTCTTCTTTATTATCTCATCCAGCTTGGACTAAGTAATCAAGAGGCAGGAGTAAAAAGGTTTTGACCCTTTGTTTTCTTTTGTTGACATAGTTTGGTTTTTTTTGCTAACCGAGTTATTGCGTTTTTCTAAATCAGGGTTTGCTTAGATCGCTTAGATTAAAGTAAAGTAAAGAAGTGTGAAGAAATCTCACTTTTACACTAATCTTACAAGAAGAGCCTGTTACATTTTTCACCTAATAATTTAGTATAAAAACGTCCATGCACCCGTGTTTTTGGCGACGAATTTTAGTATCAATTGCCGTGTTTTGCTTTGCCGGCTCAATCTGGGCAATTAATTCACCATCAGCCCTAGCTTATGAAAATCCCGATTTACTACCTGATTTTGTCACACCAGTAGTAGATTTAGCAAAAACCCTCCCTGATCCTCAAGAAAAAAAACTAGTTAAAGAATTAGAACAATTTGAAACTGACACTGGTTGGAAATTGCGCGTTTTAACTCAGTATGATCGTACTCCAGGCAGAGCGGTAATTAAATACTGGGGTTTAGACGATAAAAGTATCCTCTTAGTAGCAGATGCTCGTGGTGGTAATATCCTCAGCTTTAGTGTAGGTGATGCAGTTTATGAATTCTTGCCCCGCACCTTCTGGATTGAATTACAAACCCGCTTTGGTAACTTATACTTTGTCCGGGAACAAGGAGAAGATCAAGCTATTCTCCAAGCCTTAGATTCCGTGAAAGGCTGTTTAGCCAAAGGTGGTTGTAACGTAGTTCCTGGACTCCCCAGAGAACAATGGATACTTACCCTTGTTACCTCTGCTGTCGGTGGCATTATTTGCGGTTTTGCTGCCCAACCCCGCAACGATAAACAAATACTTGCTTGGCAGTGGGCGTTAATTTTCTCACCTTTATGGGGAATGCTCTTTATTGCCTTTGGTATTGCCCCAGTTATTACCCGCACAACCGATTGGTTACCCTTGGTTCGCAATATTTCCGCATTTGCCATTGGTGCTTTAGTTGCCTATTTATCTCCTGTATTTAATCAGCCATCTTCTAATGCTGAATCCTGAAAAGTTATAGGGAATAGGGGATAGGGAATAGGGAATAGGGAACAGGAAACAGAAATAAATTCCTGTTAATCACCAATTATCCATTACCACTCACGGAAACTGATAAGCTGAAAACTAAATATATAACCCACATTCCGCACTTCGTTTTGTAATATACAATGACTACAAAAATTGGGGTTAATGGTCGTTGAATAGCGATAGCGAGGCGCAGATGCAAGCAGCTCGCCAAAATTCCGTAGTTCATACGTTTAAATGCTGAATTATGTCAACATTTTTTGTAAAATTAATTGAAGTATTGACGTATGACACTTTGAAGTGCGGAAAGCAGGATACAAGTACGCAAATAAAAATCAATGGAATGGCACGTCACTGATGCTCAAAGCTTGGCAATTATTGATGGTGAAATGGCTGATCATGTTTTTTCACCCTCTGAGTATGAAATAGTCCGTCGAGTAGTTTACGCTACATCGGATTTTGAGTATAAATCTTTAATCCGGTTTTCGGAACATTCCCTACAAGCTGGAGCGGCTGCCTTAGCTGCACGGACTACAATTGTTGTAGATGCGCCAATAGTGCAAGTTAGTATAGCTTATGATATCCAAAATACATTTGCTAACCCAGTCTATTGCAGCATGGAAACATTAACACGCCCCCAAAAAGAAAAAACCCGTGCTGCTTGGGGCATTGAAACCCTAGCTAGGCGTTATCCAGAGGGAATATTCGTGGTTGGTCAAGCACAAACGGCCTTAACTGCACTTGTGGAATTAATTGAAGCTGAAGAAATTAGACCCGCTTTAATAGTTGCTACTCCAGCAGGGTTTGTAAATTTAGAACCTACCAAAGAACGATTACAAGAGTCCCTAGTTCCTCATATTACCATTGAAGGACGTAAGGGTAACGCCCTTGTGGCCGCTGCTATTGTTGATGGCTTGGTTGATCTGGCTTGGCAAGCTTATGGTCAAGATAGAAGTGGAGGCGGTTGAGGGGAGCAGGGGAGCAGGAGGTAGGGGAGCTTGTTGTTTTCCCAATCACCAATTACCTCCCTCTTTGTCTTCCTGAACGGCGACGGGGTATTTGTTCTTGGTTGGCACGAAAACGCGCACTAACTTCACTAAATAAATCTTGACGGACACAAGGATAATCACTCACCCAAAGGTCACGACTGGGAATGTATATATCACTGAATTCTTCAATTGTGCTGAGATCAGGGCGGTTAGACATGACTAACATTTCGGCGATTTGACCACGGGCGATCGCCTTATGGGCAGAACGTAGGGGTGCATCAAACTCTACACTAAATCCTGTATCATCACCTATTTCTAAGTTAATCCGCTTTTCTCGGTTTTCGATAATGACTAACTCACCTTTGCTGTTTACAGTTTCCTGTTTACCCATTAACCGATCTGTAATCCACCAATCTAGGATTCTTCCTTGAAAAAAGCCACTATATTTATAACGACGGCATTTTCTATTACGGGTACTTGCTTGAAATATAGGATACCAAAGCCAAAAAAAGCCCCCAAATACTGCAAAAAAGAAGATTAACCCAAATTCTAATCTAAACAAAAATTGTATCAGTAATAGTACGGCTACTGTAACTACAGAAATTAATAGCCGTTGCAAAACACTACTAAACTTCCCCCAATAGTATTTATATTGTGGTCCAGAGGCAATTAGGGGGACGATTTGTTCAAATTTTTGGCGAGTTAGGGGAACAAGCATATTTTTGGCTTTTGGCTTTTAAATCAGAACATCGGAATTTTAAAGTATTTTTTCTAATCCATATACTAATGATTTTAGCTGATTAACTTTGCGAATGGCTAATATTACTCCTGGCATATAACAGGAGCGATCGCTGGTATCATGACGTAAGGTATAAATTTGTCCTGCTGCGCCGAAAATCACCTCTTGATGAGCTATTAGTCCTGGTAGGCGCACACTATGAATTCTAATCCCTTCGTCTACTAAACTGCCTCTAGCTCCGGCTATTTTCTCAGTTTCTTCGACAATAGGTGTGTTAAAGCTTTTACCCATTTCGGCTAATAACTGAGCAGTTTGAATAGCTGTACCGCTGGGCGCATCAGCTTTTTGGTTATGATGAAGTTCAATAATTTCTACATGATCAAAATATTGGGAAGCTCTGAGGGCAGCTTCTTGTAGTAATACCATACCAATGGAAAAGTTAGGAATCACCAAACAACCGGTACTTGCTTTTTCGGCAAAATCGCCTAATTCTTGGAGTTGTGCCGGACTTAAACCTGTAGTTCCCACCACTGGACGAATTCCATAGGCGATCGCACTGCGAATATTATCGTACACTGCATCAGGATGGGTAAAGTCAACTATGACCCCCGGTTGCATCTGTCTTTCCCCCGCCACATACCCCAACATTGGTTCTAATTGATTGGTAATCGGTACTTCTAAGGGTTCACTTAAACCCGCTAGTTCCCCAGCATCTTTATCTTGATGTTCGGGAGTTGTATCAATTGCCCCCATTAACACTAAATCAGATGCTTGAGCTACTGCTTTAATCACCTCACGTCCCATTTTACCAGCAGCACCGTTAACGATAACGGGAATAGAACCTTGATTGGTCATAAATTTAGCAATTATTTTGAATTCGACAGAGAAATTGTCTCACAATTGCAAATTCTATCAAAATTTGACATACTCACAGATAGCTAGAGCATCATTCCACACTACACGCACACAGCCGAACAACTGAGCTTTGAAATTTTAGAACAAGCGGAATAGTTGTGTAAAAATTGGGTCTATAACATTGTGTAATTAATTCTGTCTCACTACTTACCTTGAAGATATGGAGATCATAGAAATTATTACCTATTCTTTGTGCTCATCAGCTACATCTAATTCAGTATATTCAACAGTTGTTGTATTTCCATAGATAGGCTATTATCCAAGGCTTATTTACACGGGAGATAAAAACACAACAAACGAAAATAGGCGTTAGACTCAAAGGAACATCAAAATTTAGCTCTCAATCACCCGTAATAGTCCCAGATATAGCCTGAAGGAACTTGACTATAACTGAATTATGAGTGAACTTAGGTTAAGCTCTGACCTTATCAATTTCATCAAGTACAATTAAGGCATATAGGATCAGCAAATATGTAAATTTTAGCTAACCTATCCTATCCAAGTACCTGCAAAATTGAACAGTTTGATACTTCTTAAACAATCGTTATCCACTAACCTAAGCAAGATCACTACTGAACAGAACTCATGGACGAATAAAAACCGTACTGTATATTTTACATTACCAGTTCATGAGAAAATCTAAAGAAAATATAAAAAAACTCAAACAACTGTGGTGTCTGGAGGGAAAAGTGTTTTTAAGACTGGCAAATGAACATAGACAATTCGTGCAAGATTTGGTTATGAACCTACAAGCCTTGGCTGTTGTATTGGAACGCCATGGTTATCCGGCCTCTTGCTATACTTGCGGCGATCAGATGAATAGCGCGTCTTTTATGGTTAGCTTGGGAGATAATCATCTAATCCGCTTTTTAGTATCTGATTATGGGATTACTTGGACAGAAATGCGTGATGATCGGGAATTAATGAAGTTAGAGGGAGCAGAAGCAATTAATCAGCTAGAAGAATTAGCGACTCTGGTTAAACAGTCCATGGAAAACGTGAAACATAGTGAATCACCTAAAGCGAAAGTAACTTTACAGAATGCCGTAGGTAGCGTCAAAACCCACCGATAACAAGTTGAAACTATGTCGAAATTTCAGTTTGCTATTTCCTGCTACCAGTTAGGAATAAGTGTACTGAATATCCTGATAACTTTGGTAGTATTAATGATACGGGCTGACAAATTAGTTTGTCGGCCTGTATTCCTAGTTGACAGATGAGAGGAAAGAGGAACAAAAATACTCAGCACTCTGCTGGACTCAGATACTTATTAATTGCTAAAAAATCGTAATTTTTGAGAATTTGATAGAGATTGACATTTTCTTCTAATAAACAAGCATGGCCACTATTAGGCAAAATACAGGTTTGAGTATGGGGTAAAATATCTACTAATCTGGCGATTTCTGTAACAGAAGGTAATAGGCGATCGCTGCCACTGCCAATAAGTAGAACAGGATGTGTGAGGCGCTGTAATTCCTTTGCATCTATTTGGAAATCTCGCAATAATGACAACCGCCAGTTGACAGTTGCTGATGGGAGAGAACGCATGGCCGTGAGTAGCATAAGGCGATCGCTTTGAGAAATCCGTTCTAATGATGCCAGAAATGGTAACAACCCCAATGCACCTATATTAAATAAAGATGATGGAACAAAGTTAGTCATCTGGGTGATCCAATTAAACCAAGGGTGTTGCTGCAATGCTGAAGCTGGATTAATTAAGACTATGCGTTTAAATAACTGCGGTGATTGGACTGCTACTTTCATTGCTAAACAACCACCAAAAGATTCACCACATATATATATGGGTCGTTGGGAACTTTGTTCTAATTCAGCATGAATCAAGTCTAAAACATTTTGCGTTAAAGCATCCCAGGTCATGAGATTATTTCTGGGTATAGACAAGCAACGAATATCTAAACCTTTAGCTAATTGGGGGATTTGGGTTTGTAACAATTCACCCGTCCCATCCATTCCTGGTAAATAGATAAATAATGGAGAGTCTAATTTTACTGGTGTGGGAGTCAAAAAACAAGGTTTAGGTGCAACTGTTGCCATTGTCGTGATGTTTTGTGAATCTATTCTACCCTTAACTGTACCGTTTCCCTGATCCAGATGGGAATTAAAACAGAGGTATTGGCGAATAATTTTCCTGCTTCTTAAAATCAACCTTTCCAGATAAAAAATAACCAACTCTGAAACCATAATTACAGAATTTATAGCGTTTTATATTCATCATATATAAGTATATGAAAGCGTTAAATCCTCTGATCTGGCAATAATGCCACATTGGTATTGTAGATAATATCATAGCCTTCCGTAATGATTTATCAACTTAAATCCAATAGGATTGCTATATAAACTTAGTGATACATCTTGATATCACTAGTAATTATTTATTGACAATTCTGCAAAAATTGCAGTTTATCTTGATGTTTTGTTTACATTTCTTCATTATAAACTTACACATCTTCTTATAGAAATGTCAGTCAATAGTTAATCTCAAAAATCAATAATCAGGACGTAACAAGTGAGAAAGCTTGTGAAGTGAGGGATTTTGTTGAAAAATCATTTGGAAAAATCCTGACTATGAAACCCAAATGTCTCGTCAATGATCACTGGGAAAATTTGCCATGTTGAATTATATCTACATAATTAGCTATATTTCTAAAGTTTCGATTAGTGTATTCTGTGTGACTATCAACGAAAGAAACAGGTTTTACCATATTATTACTAACAACTTTCTCTGATTTGCCAAGAAATTAAGGGGATTTATAGATGTGATTAAATAAATCTACTGCCCCTAAATTTGTTAGGATTAAGAGGTAGTTTGAAAAAACAGTAGCAATATTATATAATTGCGTAGTTTTGTCTAGATAATCTAGATTATTAAGAGAGAAAACTGATTAATAATTTGCTTTTATTGTCCATGAATCTAGTGAATAAAACAGAAAAAACTTTTGCACTGACCACACCGCTATACTATGTCAACGATGTTCCCCATATTGGCAGTGCTTATACAACTATAGCGGCGGATGTCATAGCCAGATTTCAACGCTTGTTAGGAAATCAAGTGCTACTAATTACAGGGACAGATGAACACGGGCAAAAAATTCAGCGTTCAGCGGCCACTTTAGGAAAACCACCACAAGATTTTTGTGATGGAATTGTCCCCAGTTTTCTCAGCTTGTGGGATTTACTCAACATTCAATATGATCGCTTTAGTCGGACTACAGCACCCCGTCACCAAGCGATAGTTAACGAGTTTTTCCAGCGAGTTTGGGAAAATGGTGACATCTACCAAGGAGAACAAAAAGGTTGGTACTGCGTTTCCTGTGAAGAATTTAAGGAAGAACGGGATTTGCTCGAAGACAAACGCTGTCCAATCCATACTACCAAACAAGTGGAATGGCGAGATGAGCAGAACTATTTCTTCCGGTTATCGAAGTATCAAACCCAGTTAGAGGAATTTTACCAATCTCACCCAGATTTTATCCAACCTGTGAGCAGACGGAATGAAGTATTTAATTTTGTCGCTCAAGGTTTACAGGATTTTTCGATTTCACGGGTAAATTTAGATTGGGGTTTTCCTGTACCTGTGGATTCTCAACATACATTATATGTATGGTTTGATGCTTTATTAGGCTATGTAACAGCATTACTAGAACCGGATGCAGAACCAACTCTAGCCAATGCTTTGCAGAAATGGTGGCCGATGAACCTGCATTTAATTGGTAAAGATATTTTACGCTTTCATGCTGTTTACTGGCCTGCAATGCTGATGTCCGCAAGTTTACCTTTACCAGAGAGGGTGTTTGGCCATGGTTTTTTAACTAAAGATGGGCAAAAAATGGGGAAAACTTTAGGTAATACCTTAGATCCTATCGCCTTAGTGGAAAATTATGGTAGCGATGCCGTTCGTTATTACTTCCTTAAGGAAATCGAATTTGGTAAAGATGGAGATTTTAATGAAATTAGGTTCATTAATGTTTTAAATGCAGATTTAGCCAATGATTTAGGTAATTTGTTAAATCGCACTTTAAACATGGTGAAGAAATACTGCGCCGGTCAAGTTCCATCTATTAACCCATCAGCAATTCCGGCTGAAAATCCTTTAAAAGCGATGGGGTTAGAGTTAGGGGACAAGGTGCAGCAAGCGTATACAGAATTAGCTTTTAATGAAGCCTGTCACTATGTTTTATCTCTGGTACAAGCCAGCAATAAATTTATTGATGATCAAGCTCCTTGGTCATTATATAAACAAGGTAAACAGGAAGAAGTAGAAGCTGTACTATATGCGGTGCTGGAATCTGTAAGACTAGCAGCTTATCTTCTATCTCCAATTATTCCTAATATCAGTAGTGATATTTATCAGCAATTAGGCTGGGGAATCAATTTTAACGAACAAAAAGAAAGTGCAAATTTAGCTCCTTTTTGTACCCACTCAACCTGGGGAATATTATCCGATCAACAACTATTGGGGACACCCAAACCAGTTTTTAAACGGATAGAAACATCAAAATAATCAAACATTTTTGGAAACTGCGACTTCCTTCAAAAACTAAAGAATTCAGGGAACAGGGAACAAAAGTTTAGTTTAGATTTTAGATTGGAGATAACAAAAACAATCCAAAATTAATAACTCTTGCCTCCTGAAATCCTGAATTCTTATCATAAGCCATTCTAACAATTAAGTAGTTAGAAATATCTATCATAACAGGGATAACAACATAAGGTATGACAACAATGCTGAACAATTTGGAAAACGACTCAATTTTTACGCCAGAACAAGTTTTGGAAAATCGGGGTAGGGTGGCTATTTTTATTGATGGATCAAACTTATTTTATGCGGCGCTACAATTAGGAATCGAAATTGATTACACTAAATTATTGTGCCGTTTAACTGGAGGATCAAGACTGTTACGGGCTTTTTTCTACACAGGAGTAGATCGAACTAATGAAAAGCAACAGGGCTTTTTATTGTGGATGCGTCGTAATGGTTATCGTGTAATTGCTAAGGATTTGGTACAACTGCCAGATGGTTCTAAAAAAGCTAACTTAGATGTAGAAATCGCCGTTGATATGATGGCTTTGGTAGATTCCTATGATACCGCAGTTTTAGTTAGTGGTGATGGCGATTTAGCCTATGCTGTTAATTCCGTGAGCTATCGTGGTGTTAGAGTAGAGGTAGTCAGTTTGCGTTCTATGACTAGTGATAGTTTAATTAACGTGAGCGATCGCTATATTGATTTAGAAGCTATCAAAGAAGACATTCAAAAAACCCCCCGTCAAGGTTATCCATATCGGCCATTATCGAGTATGGGATTTTTAGATGATCCTAGAGACACTGATAGACACTTAGAAGTTCCAGAATAATGAAAGATTCACAAGGTAGGGAGAATGGAAGACAAGGTTCAAAATATCAGAGGGGAAGTAAAGATCATTCTCCCCGCTTCTATTCATTTTCTGGCTTTAGATTTACCACTAATTTGTTTTATCTGTCTTTAATATTCTACTTGGGTATCTGTTTATCTTCTTGCAGTAATCCATCATCTACCCCATCTAAAAATGGTGCTTCAACACCTCCAGAAGACAACACTAAGTTAACTTTTTTTGGTGTAGTTTTAAAACAATTTGATGAGGCAGGTAAGCCAATTTGGCAAGTTAAAGCCAAGGCAGCAAAATACACAACAGAAAAACAAATCGGTCAGTCCGAAAATCCTGAAGGGGAACTTTACCAAGATGGAAAAGTTGTCTACCAAATTAAAGCAGAAAAAGCTGACATTAGGCAAAATGGTAAGCAACTATTTCTTCAAGGTAAAATTGTAGCAATTGATACTCGTAATGGGATTGTGTTAAAAGGTAATGAGTTAGAATGGCGACCTGAAGAGGATTTATTAATTGTCCGCAATCAATTAAATGCTAGCCATAAACAATTACAAGCTGTGGCCCAAGAAGCCAAAGTAAAAACCCGTGAACAAAGGGTAGAATTTTCCCAGGGAGTAGTAGCACAATCTACAGATCCACAATTGCAAATAAAAACTGAGCATTTAATGTGGCATATTCAAGAGGAGAAATTATTTAGCGATCGCCCCATCCAAATCATCCAATACAAAAATAACAAAATTACTGGCCGTGGTAACGGTAATACAGCCGAAATTAATTTAAAACCCAAAATTGTGACTCTTCAACCCCAGGCTAAATTAGAGTTAATAGATCCACCGATGCAAATTACCAGTAACTCAATTACCTGGAATATTAACCAAGAAAATATCATCACTAATGCCCCTGTGCGCGTCTTCCAGGCTGCTGAAAATATAACTGTGACTGGTAATAAAGGGGAAATGCAAATACCCAAAAATATTGTCTATCTCACAGGTAATGTGAATGCAGTTGGGCAGCGTAGTCAATCTTTAAAATCAAATCAACTAAAGTGGTATTTAGATAAAAAATTGTTAGAAGCCCAAGGCAATGTAGTTTATCGTCAAGTTGAACCACAATTAACTTTTCAAGGAGAAACCGCCGTTGGTAATTTAGCCACAGAAAATATTGTTGTTAAAGGTAGCAATTCTGGCCGCCGAGTGGAAACCGAAATTATTCCCCAAGAAGGAAGGTAGGAATTTAGGAGTTCAGGAGGAAGAAATAAAGAAGAAAGAAGAAAATTTCTCCCCTACTGCCCTACTCTCCCTTACCTTACCGTAAATTAGATTTCAGCGATCGCGCGTTCAATTAAGCGACGGGCTAAAGTTTGTGTACCTGTGTGTTCGTAGTAATTAGTAGACACATCTAAAAAGGCGGCTACATAGTCTAACTTGTCATCAGCAAAATCAATAAAACCTTTGCAATGTCCTAGAACACTTTGGGCTGTTAAAGCATTAGCTCTAACAATACCATTCATCCAGCCTTTAACAGAATCTAAACTATTACCCAAAAAATCAAGTTTTCCACCAACACCATTACCAGGAATTGCATCTTGGATAGTGCTAAAAGTGGAGTTTTGTTGCAACTCTTGGGGGTTCATTTGACTAAGCATGGATAATGATTTATCAATAAAATCAGGTCCAAGGGGTAATAAACCATCCACACAAATTAATGCCACCATGCGGATCAAAGACTCTCCTGCGTACTCACCTAAAGAGCCGACAAAATCGCCGATGCTATCGCCAGGAATGCCATTTATTTGACAAAAAGCAACTAATTCAGCCACTATTTTTAAGGTGAGATCAATAGTTTGGGCTTTGTCTGCTTTAGGAGTGATAGAGTTTAAAAAACCGAAGATGGGAAGAACTTCACCAATTTTATTGGCTAAAGCTGCTGCACCCAAAGCTTTATCTGTACCGTCCACGGTTTGATATAGCCACAGAGCGGTTTGATATCCTTGGGATTTGTCATTAAATAGATAAATGGCTCGTTCGCCAATTTGTTGAATTAAGCTTTCGTCATCTTCACCAGTAACGGTTTTAATAGTATTAACAAAACCAACAGTATTATTCCATTCACCAGGAGCAACAAAATCTAAAGCCTTTAATAAAGAAATTGTCAAGCCACTGGTAGGTAGTTCATCAACTAACTCGAAAATTGGTTTACTCACAAAAGTCTCCTTATTTATGTTTTGTATTAACGTCAATTATTAGCGAGGAAATTGGTTAGCCTATTTCAAACTTGCTAAACCACTGAGATTAAATTTCTCTATCCATGCGGCGCGATCACTGGCTGTAAAAGTTGGGCTTTTAGAAATAACTTTGACTTGGTACTTATTCACCAACACCGAAGTTTGGGTTTTACCCATTTCCACTGCGGGATAACCGCCAATTTTCTTAGTGCTATTGGCAAATTTAGATGCTGTTCCTGGAGTGCTGCTAGTATCAGAAATAGCTAACTCAGCTACTGCTTTGCCGCCTTTTTTCAAGTTAGCACCAGAAAAGCCTTTTTTCTCCTGGGTAAATACCCGATCATAACCATCTCCACTTACGGGGAAGAAATTGTTTAATTTACTGCCTTGGGTGGCATTTTTAACGACAGCCTGGCCACTTTTTTTCTGGGTACTTTCCTTTTGTACCTGATCGAAACGACTGGGTGGCTTTGCCGAAGAACAAGCCGTTGTCAGTATTACCACTGATAGTAGTACAGCAGCCAAAACTCTTTGGCCACGATTGATGATTACCATTTTTGGTTTCTCCTTGATACTTGGGCGTGCGAGGCAATTATCACACTAGTTTTAATTACAACCTAGAAAATTTATTTTTAAATAACTATTTGGTGGGAGAAGGTAGGAGGCAGTAGGGGCTAGGGGCGAACGTCCTTACAATAGTTAACCGTTATGGTAAACGATGGGCGATGACTGCATATAAGGGGTCTCCTCCTGTTACACCCAACCATTGTAGTAAATTTGGTGCTATTGACTTTTGAAAAATCACTTCTGGGGTTGTAAATCCTGGTATGGAGACAAAATAGTTTTTCACTAATTCTACTCTCAAAGCTTCTGAACCGTCTCGCCAGGCTTGAATTGCCTTTTGAAAAAACATCCGGTTAGAAAAACTGATAATTGCTATGCCACCAGGTTTAAGAATACGATGTATTTCCGAAAAGATGGCCTCTGGGTACTGGATATACTGTACAGAAACACAGTTAATCACAGCATCAAAGTCTTGATCTGGGAAAGGTAATTGGAGATGGGTGTTGATATTTTGGACAAAATAATGATTTAATTGTGGATTTCGGGCTAGTTCTTCGGCATTAAGTCCATGGCCTTCCACATGGGTAAAATCCACATCTGTAGGTAAATGGGATACCCAACTACTCATCAGATCAAGAATCCGTGTATTCGGTTTAAGTCGCTGACGATATAAATCTGTTAGTTGTTGAATAAATCCTGCATCTACATGAGTAACAAAGCGAGGATAACTATAAAATAATTGGTCATCTGAGTCGTCTAACTTAATGCGTTGATGGGGCTGAAGTAGCATAGTCGGCTGATTTCGCAAAAGGTACAAGATCCGGGTAAGATAGGTTAGATATATATTCTGCATTGCAGAAAGTACATCTTTACCTTACTATTGTCAAACCCCCGGGAGTTAGTTCTATGGTGACTTTAAAAATCGCTGTTTATATAGTTGTAGCGTTCTTTGTCAGTATTTTTGTATTTGGATTTTTGTCCAGTGACCCAGCCCGTAACCCTGGTCGTCGGGATCTAGAATAAAACACAGATTACAAATCTACCCATAACGGCTCAGAAGGTAGAGGATAATATGTAATTCCACCTTCTGGCTATTTATTTTTCTTTATTTGGTTAGCATGATTGCTTGAAAATATGTTTTACCCAGTCTTGCCCCCTCAGCTACCTGCTAATCCTGAATATTCTCACCATGTCTATTATCTGGCTGATCAGGATGTGGTTAAGATTAAAACTGATCGGCAAAAACTGATACTAGAGAATGAAGGAGGCAGAAGGCAGAGGGCAGTTTCCCCATTATCTACCCTAGAAAATTTACCGCGAGAATTCTCACCACAGACAACTGAATCTGATGGTGAATTAAATCATGTTACAGACAAAAGGCCAGTTTTACCTGAAGTATCAACCTCTTCAGTGGTGGGAGGTGGTGTGAACTTACAGGAGTCTGGTGGCAAACTTTATCTATCTGTGGGGAAAAAGAAATCTCCCATTGTACCTATTCAAAATATTATTGAGTTTAAACTGCGTAATCCTGAAAATAAACCGCCAACTACAATAGAATTTCCCCCTGTATCACCGACCCCGACAATAGAAAAGATTATAGTTGCACCTGTCCGAGTTGTAGAAGTAACTGCCGATCGCCAAGAGTACGATGAACAAAGTCGCATTGTCACTGCTGAAGGTAAGGTAGTGGTCAGATTTGATGGGGCGGTTATTAATGCCGATAGCCTGCAAATCAGTTTGGATAATTTGATGGCGGTGGGTGAAGGGAATGTTATTTTAACTAGAGGTAATCAAATCCTCTCAGGACAACGTTTTACTTATAATTTTATTCAAGATAGTGGGGATTTAGAAAATGGTAAAGGTGAGTTATATCTCCCCTCCACGGGAACAGATTTTGCCTTTTCACCCACTCTACCTACTGATGTGACCGCAGGGAGTGTACTTGATAGTCCTTTGAGTAGTCGAGTACGGGCTAATCAGCCGATTACTGATGTTAATAGTGGCAGTGGTCAATCTGGGACGCAAAATGTGAGTTCACCAAATTTTGGTGGTAAAGTGAAGCGGTTACGATTTGAAGCCCAACGAATTGAATTTTATCCGCGAGGTTTTGAAGCCCAAGATGCAAGAATTACTAATGATCCTTTTTCACCCCCAGAATTAGAAATTAGGGCTGATAAGGTGACGGTGACGCGAGAAGCACCGTTAATAGATAGAATTGTTACCCAGCGTCAACGGTTGGTTTTTGATCAGAATGTTCAGATCCCTATTCCTATCAATAATCGCAAAATAGATAGACGACAAAAAAAAATAAATCCGACTATTGTTTCTTTTGGTTTTGATAAGGAACGACGGGGTGGTTTGTTTGTAGAACGAAGTTTTGAGGCTATTAGTAATAATCAAACACGCTGGATTGTCACACCTCAATTTTATCTGCAAAGGGCGACAGAAAAGGGAAAAAAATTACCCAGTTTATTTGGTGTAAATACTACACTCAATGCTAGTTTGGGTGCAAAAACTGTTGTGGAAGGAAGGGGTGAGTTCACAAGTTTTGATTTTAATGATTGGGAAAATAATTTGCAGGGGAGTTTGCGTTTACGTCGGACTTTAGGTAATGTTAATCCTTATACTGTGAGTTTAGAATCTAGTTACCGCGATCTCTTGTACAATGGAAGCTTGGGGTATCAAACAGTACAAAGTAGTATTGGCGGTATCATCACTTCTCCCATTATTCCGTTAGGTACAAGCGGTATCAATCTCAGTTATCAAGTCGGTGCTCAATATATAGATGCAAATACAGACCGCAAAGATTTACTTTCCCTAGGACGAAAAAATGATCGTATTTCTCTAGGTCGCTTACAAGGCAGTGTGGCTTTAAGTAGTAGTATCAATTTGTGGAAGGGAAAACCATTAGCTAATACAGCTAATGAGGGGTTAAAATATACGCCTAATGTAGTTGTACCCTATTTGGAAGTGATCACTGGGGTAACTGGAACTACTAGTTATTATAGTAGTGGTGATAACCAAAACACTGTGATTGCTACTATCGGTTTAGTCGGACAAGTCGGCCATTTTTCCCGCCCTTACCTGGATTATACAGCCTTCAACCTCATTTACTCCCAAGGATTTAATAGCGGTTCATCTCCCTTTTTCTTTGACCGTTCAGTGGATAATAAAGTGTTGAGTACAGGTATTTCTCAACAAATTTATGGGCCATTCCGATTAGGTTTGCAAACAGCTATTAATCTGGACACAGGCAAAGCAATCAGCACCGACTATATATTTGAGTATAGCCGTCGCACCTATGGGATCACGTTCCGTTATAATCCGATATTAGAACTAGGTGCTTTTAGTATTCGTATTAGTGATTTTAACTGGCTAGGTGGCACAGATCCATTTTCTGATGGCAGAGTTAAATCTGTTGTTGGTGGTGTAGTCCGTCAAGATAAATAAAATCTGATTTTGGGTGCGGGCTGCGGGGTGCTTAAAAGTAAGGAGAATAGACAACGGAATGAACACGCTAAGAGAATAGCGCGTAAAATAAGCAAGTTTAACAACTTAGTAGCGAATATCTAAGGGTTGCAAATATGGTAAAAAACCATTGTTTTGTCAATCACTAAACCCTATCTAGTCCTTCCTAGTGTAGTAATATAAATAACTGCCTCATCAGGGGGAATACCTAAGACGTTGTTTACTTGATCATCAAAGAAGCCAGCGATGCCACTAACACCTAAATTGAGACGAATGGCGGCTAAATTGAGTCTTTGTCCTAAAATGCCGGCATCTAGATGTAAATAACGGTAGACTCTATCACCATATTGAGCGATCGCACTTTTTAAATCAGCAGTATGAAATAATACTGCCCCTGCATCCCTACCTAAATCCTGATTTAAACAGAGGAAATGTAACTCTCGACGGAAATTTTTAAAGCGAATTTGCCGTAATTCTTGGGCTTTTGGTGCATAATAATAACAGCCTGTATCTAGTCCTTGAACTCCAGAAACAACAATAAATGTTTCTATTAAATTCAAGTCAAAATGATCTGGATGGTAGTCTAAATTTTGATCAATGTAGTTTTGTGGTTGATAAGTAAAATCTAATAAAGCTTTGAGTTCATTAAAACTTAATTCATCACCACTATAAGCACGAGTAGAACGGCGTTTATAGATAGTGTTCGATAATTCTGTTAAATTTTTCCCCCAATAAATAGGTGTGGTACGAGTCGAAACTTTTTCACAAAAAGGGAAATTATATTTGTCTTCTAAAGACTTTTGTGGTTGTACAGTTGGTAAATTTAATTTGTCACTTGTATTCCTTCGAATTTGGGTATGTAAATGAAAATATTTAAGGAGTTCGCCATCAGGAATAGATGGATAATCAGTTTCAGTGCTAGAAGGTAAAACTGTACGTCCTAAAGGTAGGTTTTGACGAATATCTAATAAATCAGCTAAGGCTAAAACAACAGTTGTTCCTTCCTGTTCTGGATCAATATAAAGTAGATCATTAACAGCTTCATCTACAAAACCACCGATTAAATGAGCGCGATAATCTGCTATATTACAACCTAACTCAATATTACTTAAAAGATGGCCAGTATCGAGTAAAATTCGCCGATAAGCCCTATCTTCATAACGCCAAGCAGAACGATAAAAAACCGCAGTAGTAATAATAGCTAATTGGGTACTTTCTAGGGAAGGATGCCAAAAACAACCGTTTTGCAAAGATTGCCAAACATCACTTTCCCAAAAGTGCATTAAAGAATGAGTGCGACATTGATAGTTATAAAGTCCAGGGGCTAATAATGGTGTACCGCGAGAAACTAAATATACTTCAGCCGGATACAGTCCTCCCGCACTGGGGGCAGAACGTAGGTATACAGCACTACCCATAGAAGGCGTTTTCGCTGTGAGTCCATAACTGTAAAATAATATTTGAGAAAGTCTGTACCACCACTGCGCGTCTGAGTTATTGGTACAGGCTGTTGCTGTTTCTTGTAGATAGGGTTTAAGGTCAATATCAGAGCCTATTTTATATTCTTTGAAAGGTACTGGCTGTTTAGCCCAGTTTAAATTATGACTTTTAGCCGCCAGGGTTTGGGGATCGTATTTAGTTCGTTCGTGATAGTGTTGGGCTATGGATTGGTATATTTCTGGCATAGTAATTTTATAATATCCTAGAGTAGTCCTACTATTGATCTTGGCATTTATTACCTCTATTATTTCGTGTACATGAGTACAATCATCAAAATAAAAAATTAACAATTACGTAAGAATGTACCGAGTCAGAAGTCAGGAGTCAGCATATTTGATCAATGAGTAGATGATCAAGAAGTGATTTTTGGTATTATCCTCAAAAGCTGAATACTGGCAAAATTAACACCCAACAATCAAGGTTTTCTGCTAAACTTGCCAGTCACCTGTTCTGGAGAAAATTTATTAAATTATGCCTGTACGTCAAACTCTATCAACCCCTGATATTCAGCTTTCTTATTTAGAATGGAAACAGGGTAATGAACCATTACTTCTGTTACATGGTATGGCTGATAATGCCTTAGTTTGGAGCAGTTTAGGAGATGATTTAGCCGCAGATTACCATATAGTTGCACCAGATATGCGCGGTCATGGGGAGAGTAGTAAGCCAACCCAAGATTATAGTTTTGAAAGTGCGATCGCTGATTTGGAAGCGTTAATGGATAAACTAGAATGGTCTGCGGCTCATATCGTTAGTCACTCCTGGACAGGAAAACTCGCCGCTATTTGGTCTAGAACTAACCCAGCCCGATTAAAAAGTATCACACTGGTAGATCCCATTTTCATCTGGAAAATGCCTAGGTTCTTCAAAATCACATTTCCCTTGTTGTATAGTGTTCTCCCTTTCCTCAAAACCATGGGACCCTTTGCTAGTTACGAAGAAGCGGAACAAAAAATTAAACAACTCAGCCAATATGCACATTGGAGTTCCTTGCAACAGCAAGTTTTTCAGGCCGGAATAGAACAAAAAGCCGATGGGACATGGGGTAGCAAATTTACCATTGCCGCCCGTGATGGGATTTTTGATCAGGTGCTGGATGTTCCGGGTTTTATCCATCCTGTTGATACACCCGCCCTCTTTATACAGCCAGAAAAAGGTGTAAACCGCCAAAATTGGCAAATTCAACCCTATAAAACCAATCTCAATAATTTGCTCATTCGTCAAGTCCCCGGAAATCATTGGCCATTTTTAACTAACCCCAAAGAATTTAACCAAACAGTCGCCGCATTCTTAGCAACACAAACATGAGATAATCTCAAATTGCTAATTGCTAAAAAACAACATTAAACATAAATATTCACCTCTTACCCTTTACCCTTTCTATTCCCTATTATGACTCTTTGTATTAATCCAGTTTGTCCCCAACCTAATCACCCAGATAACGACGAAAACCGCTTTTGTCAAAGTTGTGGTTCTCAATTAGAATTAATTGGACGTTATCGAGTTTTACGTTTATTAAGTGACAAAACTGGATTTAGCAAAGTCTATGAAGCCTATGAACAAGACAGACCAAAAATTCTCAAAGTTCTGAAAGAACAATTAGCCGATGATAGCAAAGCCATTTCTCTATTTCAACAAGAAGTAAATGTTCTAGAACAATTAAATCATCCCGGTATTCCTATCGCCGAAGGTTATTTTCCCTATCAAACTAGAAATAACATCACATTACATTGTATGGTGATGGAAAAGATTGATGGACCCAATTTAGAACAGTGGTTAAAGCAACAGCAAAACCGCCCCATTTCTGAAGATCAAGCCATAGTCTGGTTAAAACAATTATTAGAAATATTAACTCTAGTTCATAGCCAAAATTATCTCCATCGAGATATTAAACCATCAAATATTATGATTCGTCCCGATGGACAATTAGTATTAATTGACTTTGGTACAGCTAGAGAAATTACCCATACCTATCTAGTAAATGGTGGCGGTATGACAGCAATTTCATCATCAGGTTATAGTCCACCAGAACAAATGCAAGGACAAGCCATACCCCAATCAGATTTCTTTGCTTTAGGACGGACATTTGTATTTTTATTAACGGGATATCAACCCGGAAAATTATATGATCCCCATCTGGATATTTTACAATGGCGACATCATGCCGATCACATTTCACAATTATTATTAGACTTTATTGATTGGTTAATGTCCACAGAAGTAAATAAACGTCCCCGCAATACTGAAGAAATTTACAAAAAATTAGCAGCAATTGAATATCAACTCACAGGAAATAGTCCTATAGCCGTAAATATTGGTAGCGGTGATAAAACAGCAATAGTTAGTCCCACAACTACTAATAGTAGTATTATTACTCCCCAACAGCAGCCAGAGAAATTACCCTTATTAGCCTGGTTTGCAGCTTTAATTGTTTCCTTATTAATATTATGGTGGATAGCATTAGGATTTAAAAATAATAAATTTACTGCCCTACCTCCCGACTATGGACAAGCACCAGTCAAAAAAGGTGATATTGATTATTTTCCCTATGAAGAAGGTAAAGATAGTCAGGGTAGAGTGGCAGAATTTAGTATTGCGGTTTTATCAGTGGAATATAAATGGCAATTAGGTAGCACATACCAAGTTAAATATAATGATCAAATTATTAACCTGGATGCCTTAAAATCTAATTTAGAATCAGAAGGTATCCAGAGAATTATGGAAAATCCTAACGAGATTATTTCCGTAGGTACAGCATCTTGTGAAGGTAATATTGCTGCTGAACAAAATCGCGCTTTAGAACGTTCTAAACAAATCCAACTATTAGGAAAACGGATATTTAGTAACACAAACAGCGTTAAAGGATACCGTTTATTAAATTTAGGACAATTTCAACGAAAAGATTGCCAAGCAAGTCAAGATTCTACAGCTTATCAACGCAGTATTATTATCATTGGCGTAAAACAGCAAGATGCAGGTGTAATATTAGATGAAGCTTTACGAGATAGATTAGAGAAAAAACCTTTTGCTGATTTTAAATTAGAAGATTATTCTCTAGGTGCAAAGGATAAATTTAAAACCATCCCCAGTAATTTGTAATTGCCAGGGGAGGAAATTAGAGAATCTTTGAAAACTCGCTCATCTTAATCATCTTGGTGATGATGATTGTAATTATATTCAGGAAACCAGTTTTCATCTAATATTTGTTCTAAAGAACCAATAGGGATAAGAGGGAATGTGTCAATGGGAAGTTGAGAACTATCACTGACTAATTTTGTGGCTTCTTGATAACATTGGTCAAAGATATCTAAAATGTAAGGTTTTAAACTAGGACTATCTGTAAGCTCATCTTTTATCTGTGTACGAAAAGCCCTTATTTCTCTTTTCCAATTTCCTTGATTTCTTTCTCTTTCATTATCCCAACATTTTAGCTTGAGTAGATGTTCCAGCAGTTTAAGTAATAAACTTTTAATTGCACGCTTTTCACTTCTACCCATGGTTTCTAATTCTTCTAATAAGTTCTCTAAATCAACAGCAGAAAATTGTCCTGTGCGAAGTTGGTTAATAGTTGTTTTCAGCCACAGGTAATAATCTTGGTCGTATAGGGTTTGAGTTTTTGGTTGTGTTGATGTAACCATATACTGGTGATGATTTTGCTATTTATTTGATTCTAGCTTAATTTGTTTATAGGTTATAATATTGTAGCATTTCTAACTTATATTATTAAATTAGAGGCATACCTATCTAGCCTAACTTGATAGAGAATCACATACCAGGAGCCAAGAATGTTAGGGGAATTAGTCGAAGTTGTAACCAAGTTGTTTGAAGTAAGCGATAGTTTAAAACAGGCTAAAGGCGTAAAGCGTCAGCGTATTGTAGATTACTTCTACAAAATTGAAGAATGTCTCTTGCATAGTGCAGAACAACTCAGACAAGGTAAAGTGCCTCATGACAAATGGGGAGAACTTGGAGTCTATGCTTTGGATTTGCCGAATACCATTGGTTTAGAAATAGGTGAGAACAGAGCAAATGAACTAGCTGCTTTGCTAAAAGCAACCATAAACAATCTGCCTGATCCAAACAACCAAGGAGATATTAAATTTATAGAAACTGCTGCTGGCAAATTTAGAGGACTTGCAGTTACACTTTCAACTCAACCATATAAGCGGGAAAAGCCTGAAAATTCTGTAAATCGCAGAATTTTTACATTTACTGCTGCTGGTACACTGGCAGGATTAACTGCTGGTTGGTTAGTTGGTATGTATCGCTCTAAATCTAATGAACCTACAACTGATCAATTTCCGGTTATCTCGTGGAAAATGCATACATTCTTAAGTGATAGCGTTAAAAATACTATCCTTTATGACGCTCCACAAAAAGTCTGTACTTTGGTCGGAAACATGACGGGTGATCGCTTCAAGATTACGCTAGAGAGAACTGGAGAGACAGAAGAAATACTAACAAAAGTTAGTAAAGGTGACATACAGTGTGGCTATGGTGGAATTTACTACACCAGTAACAAATATAAACCCCTATTTTTTGGTTGTGTAATTCCTTTTGGCTTAAATATTCAAGAACAGATTGCTTGGCTCAATTACAAAAAGAGTTCTAATGATGAATTGACTTATATACAATCAATTTACAAAGATAAATTGAATTTAAATATAATTCCTTTTCCAGCCGGAACAACAGGAGGACAAATGGGAGGGTGGTTTAAAGAAAAGGTCAATTCCATAAATGATCTTAACGGTAAAATCATGCGTATTCCAGGGCTGGGAGCAGAAGTTTTACAAAACTTAGGCATGAAAACCCATCAGCAGTTGGTCAAACCAATTTCAGTAGCTGAATCTATAGAACTCCTTCAAAAAGGAGAATTCTCTGCTGTAGAGTGGACTGGACCTTATGATGATATGCAGTTGGCGCTACATAAAGCAGCAAAGTTTTATTACTACCCCGGTTGGTGGGAGCCAAGCACTACATTTGATGTCCAAGTTAATCTAGATGTTTGGGGAAAATTACCTACCCACTATCAAGAAATTTTTAAAGCTGCTTGTCATGAAGTTTATATGAATACATTAGCTGAATACGAGCATAAGAATAGTCAGGCATTGAAAGAACTGCCTAACAACGGTGTTGAATTAGTAGAGTTTAGTAGTGAGATTCTACAAGCTGCACAAAAAGAAACTGAGAAATTGTTAAACCTTTACGCCCGAATAGACCCAGCATTTAAAGAAATCTATGACGAGTGGCGTAACTTTAAAAAACAAATTCGATCATGGTCTAAATTAAACCACATTGATTAAATCGGAAAACCTAGTTGTTAATTGACAGAATGCGATCGCACCCTCAAATTAATTCAAAGCTGAGAGCGATCGCCTACACTAGAAAATATTCCCTTTGAGGTCAGTTAACATGGATATCAGTGCAACTTTAAATGAAATCAAGAATCCACCTATCAGAAATAATGAGAATATTCATCTTAAAAGGATTGAATATTATCTCTTCCCTAAATCCTGACAATTATTGATGCGAATAAATATCTTATGATAACAACCTACAGCTTGTCCAAACCAAAACTTATCTAAACTACCGACACAAGCTTTACCAAAAGATGTTCCTACAGGTTTAGGAAAATGTCCTATGGGGATATCTAGGGATAATTGAGAATTAGATTCTGTATTTTGTATTTCTTCTTTGTTCCATCCTAATCTTTGCTTAAATCTTTGCTCTACGTCATAATTAAAATCAATTTTTCCATGATTTTCCTCTTGCCAAATTTGAGTTTGTACGCTAAACCCAAATCTATTTTTACTAGCATTTAACCACAATTTATCTATATTCTGTAAAGCATTACAAGGGAAAGTTTCTATAGCTCTTGTACTTAACCATTTTTTCCTTTCTCTATTGGTAATTTTTAACATTAATGACTGTGTTTCTTCAGCAGATTTTCTCCAGTCTTTAGCTTCTAAAGACTTACTTAATTGATCATAATTTTCTAGTCTATGTTGAGGATGCCAATAAATCCAATCTTGAATTTGATATGATAGAAAAAATGCGAAAAAAGGAATTGATAAGATAAAGGCTAAAATCAAATATTTGGTAATGCCAGCAATAATTTTATCCAGTTTGTGAGGATAAAATTTAGGACTGGTTACTACAGAAAGCAAGTGAGAAACTTTTTGAAAATCTTTATCTATAAAAACATTCATTAAGATGAAGGGTAAAAACAAAAATCCGATACTGAGGATAAAATGGCTGACAGGATGATAAATAATTGCTGGGGTGAGCAAAATTAGAGGTATTATAAAATATACAAACACCCAAAAAATAAACAGCTTCCCCACCAATCTCAGTAATTTAGATAAAAACTGGCTACTTATAAAATTATGTATCATATTTAATGATTGATGATTATGCTTCATCCCCTTACAGATTTTATTAACTCTAATTCTATCATTACTGATGCCCAACCAAATTATTACTATCAAGGTTATTGTCCAGAAACAGGCGAAATCCTGAAATTACCTCGTACCCCTTTAGCAGAAGCTATAGCTAATAGTTTAATGGAACAACTGACACAAAATCATCTTTATTCCCAGGAAGGAAAAATGTATGGTATTTTGTTAATTGAATTGCCTAATGGTGAACAAAGAGTTATTAAAGCATTTTCGGGTTTATTAGATGGTAAAAGTATCGTTTCAGGTTGGGTTACACCAATTCCCGGTAGAGAAGAAGTTACTGATTTAGAAAATCAGACTTTAGCAGAATTAGAAGTAATTAAACAACAAATTATTAATTTGCAACAACTCCCTGCAAGACAAGAATATCAAACTCTATTGACCGAATATACCCCACTATTAGAAGCTATTAGCTTAAAACACCAGTATAGCAGACTTAAACGACAGGAACAACGGCAAGAATTTTATCAAACTCTGACAGGTGCATCCCTAGAAAATGCCTTGGCTAAACTGGAAGTAGAAAGTCGTCAGGAGGGAAGAGAAAGCCGGGATATTAAACGTCGTCAAAAGGAAATTTTACAGCCATTACAGGAAATTATAGCGATCGCAGATCGGAAAATCACAGAACTAAAACAACAGCGTAAACAACTATCTCGGCAATTACAAACACAAATGCACGCTGCATATAGTTTGACAAATTTTTATGGAAAATCTCAATCCTTACAGCAATTATTTCCAGATGGAACACCCACTGGGACTGGTGAATGTTGCGCTCCTAAATTATTACATTATGCAGCTACTCATGGCTTAAAACCTTTAGCTATGGCTGAGTTTTGGTGGGGTAATTCGAGGGTAGAGAATAAAGTTCAAGGAGAATTTTATGGTGCTTGTGAAGAAAGATGTCAGCCATTAATGGGCTTTTTACTATCAGGACTCAAGCCAGATAAACCAGACATAATTTATGAAGATGAATGGTTAATTGCTGTGAATAAATTATCAGGTTTATTATCTGTTCCTGGTCGTTATTCTCATAATCAAGATAGTGTAATTAGTCGTTTACGTTATTTCTATAATCAAGAATTAATTGCTGTACATCGTTTAGATCAAGAGACTTCGGGAATTTTATTAATTGCTAAAAATGCAATTACTTATTCTCAATTAAGTCAACAATTTGCACAAAGACAAGTTCATAAAGTTTATGAAGCTGTTCTTGGAGGTTGTCTGACTATTGAGGAAGGTAACATTAATTTACCTTTATGGGGAAATCCTGACAATCGTCCCTATCAACAAGTAGATATGGAACGGGGTAAACCAAGTCTAACTCACTTCCGGGTGATGGCGAGGGAAGGAAATTATACTCGTGTGGAATTTGTCCCTCTGACGGGACGTACTCATCAATTACGGGTTCATGCTGCTGATGGTAGAGGACTGGGAATGACTATTTTGGGCGATAAACTCTATGGTTGTTGCGCTGATACTAATAGATTATATCTACACGCTAGGGAGTTGCGTTTTCAGCATCCTCATATAGAAAAAATCTTACATTTACAGGTAAAAACACCGTTTTAACTCGGATATCTATTTTGTAAAGATATATTGACAAATATCTGAAAATTATCATAAAATTTAATATAACAAACGTTCGATATAAAACCGACTCATGCCGAAAATTGTTGATCATGAACAATACCGCCAAGAGTTACTGGGTAAATGTTTCGATTTATTTGCTGCTAAAGGTTATGCGTCCATTACTATGCGGCAAGTTGCTGCTGGTTTAGAGGTTTCCACTGGGACGTTGTATCATTACTTTCCCAATAAACAAGCTTTATTTGAGCAGTTGGTGGAAGAAATTAGTCAGCAGGATGTAATTGCCGCTTTAACGGAATTTGGAGGTAAAAATAACCTATCAGAATTGATGACAGCTTTGGGTCAATATCTGGTGAAAAATGAGGATTATTTAATTAAGTGGACTTATATCTGGATTGATTTTTGTCAACATCAAGATGCAAAAATAATGCTGAATAATAGTGCAGTTTTTAAACGTGCTAATCAAAGATGTCAGCAAGTAGCTTGTGATTTATTGGGTGTTCAAGATGCGGTATTAGCATCCTTTGTTCTAAGTTTTGTCAATGGTGTAGTTCTAGAGAAATTATGGGGGAATGAAAATATTGATTTTCACGAACAATGCCAAATTTTAGGGGAGATGCTAACAGCATATTTAGATAAGAAATCCTAGTTTGATATCAATAATTAACTAGCTATCATCGTCGAGTAATTAATTTTTTAATCAGCGTCATTAGTATGAGTTATAAACTTTTTTTTAAACCAGTTAATCAAGGTTTAATTGCTTTAATGGTTGTCGCTACTGCCATTACAGGTGGAATTGTGATGTATGGAATTGCTAACTTTGGACAACCGGCTAAAACTTCTGTGAATGAAGTTCAGGTAAATGAGCCTATTCTACAAGTTAGTTCTTTAGGAAGATTAGAACCGGAAACAGAAATAATTAAGTTATCTGCACCTTTAGCGTTAGATGGCGATCGCGTTGCGGAAATATTAGTTAAACAAGGGGATAATGTTCCAGCAGGACGGGTAATTGCTATTTTACAATCCCGCAATCCTTTAAAAAATGCTGTTATTCAAGCACAGAAACAAGTTAGAGTTGCCCAAGCTAAATTACAACAAATAAAAGCTGGTGCAAAATCAGGAGACATTAAAGAACAGGCAGCAATTGTTGAAAGAATTAAGGCACAATATTCAGGAGATAAGCAAGCCCAAATAGAAAATATTGCTCGCATCACTGCCCAATGGGATGGTGATAAAATCGCTCAAGCAGCAACTATTAATAAATTAACCGCAGAACTTAAAAATGCAGAATCAGAATATCAACGCTATCAAAAATTATTTTCTGAAGGAGCAATTTCTAACTCTGTAATTGATAGTAAACGTTTAAATGTAGAAACTGCTAAACAGATATTAAGTGAAGCTGAAGCTATTCTTAACCGGATTAATACTACAGCGAATAAACAATTAGCAGAAGCTAGAGTTGCTCTCAATCGTATTAATACTACTAGCAATCAACAAATTAGTGAAGCCAAAGCAAAACTCAATAGTATTGCCGAAGTTCGGCCTGTGGATGTGGAGTTAGCGCAAACAGAAGTGGAAAGTGCGATCGCAAATCTCAAACGAGCAGAAACTGAACTAGAAGCAGCTTATATTCGGGTTCCCATGAGTGGACAAATTCTCAAAATTCATACTAAAGTCGGTGAAAAAATTGATAAAGAAGGTATTGCTGACTTTGCCCAAACTAGCACTATGATAGCAGTTGCAGAAGTTTATCAAACCGATATTAGTAAAATCAAAGTAGGACAAAAAGCCACAATTACCAGTCAAGGATTTACAGGAGAATTACAAGGTACAGTTTGGCAAATTGGCTTACAAGTTAAACGTCAAAATGTTTTTAGTGATCAACCAGGAGAAAATTTAGATAGTCGCATTGTAGAAGTTAAAATTCGCCTCAATCCTGAAGATAGTCAAAAAGTTTCTAGCTTAACTAATTTACAAGTACAAACAGCAATTAAATTGTAATTAATTTCTCATCAAGGTGCAGAGAATAAAACCCATGATTAAAAACATATTTCGGAAAACGCCCCTAGCTTGGCGACAATTAATGAAAGAAAAAACGCGGCTTGTGGTGGCAGTTGCGGGAATTACCTTCGCGGATATGCTAATATTTATTCAGATGGGTTTTGAAAGTGCCTTATTTGATGCCGCAGTTCAACCTCACCGGAATTTACAAGCGGATTTAGTATTAATTAACCCTCAATTTCAAACCCTATTTTCAGTTAAAAATTTTTCGAGAGAAAAACTTTATCAAGCATTAAGTTATAACGGTGTAAAATCAGTTAGTTCTATTTACATTAGTACCGGACAATGGCGTAACCCTGTAACAAGAATGGATCGAGCAATTTTAGTTTGGGGTGTAGATCCAACTGCACCTGGATTAAAATTTCCTGAACTGCAAGCTAAAAAAAACTATCTTAAACAATTAAATCAAGCTCTATTCGATGAAGCCAGTCGTCCAGAATATGGAGAGGTTGGGAAGACTTTTCGAGAAACTGGCAAGTTTAATGCCGAATTAAGCGGAAAAAATGTCAGTATTAAGGGTTTATTTCAAAATGGTGCTTCCTTTGCTGCGGATGGGAATGTAGTAGTCAGTGATTCTACTTTTTTACAATTATTTCCTACTCGTAAAGCTGATCAAATTGAAGTTGGGTTAATTACTCTTCAACCTGGTACTGATATTGAAAAAGTTAGAAAACAACTACAAATAGGATTAAATCCAGATCCTCAAAAACCCTTTGTTGAAGTTGGTACTCCAGAAACATTTGCTCAAAAAGAAAGAACTTATTGGGCTAATGGTACAGGTATTGGGTTTATTTTTAGTTTGGGTGTGATAGTTGGTTTTATTGTTGGTATTGTCATTGTTTATCAAATTCTTTATTCTGATGTTTCTGATCATTTGCCAGAATATGCCACTCTTAAAGCAATGGGTTATACCGATAATTATTTATTGCGAGCTTTATTACAAGAAGCATTATTATTAGCTGCTTTAGGATATTTACCTGCATTTTTGCTATCTTTTGGATTATATCAATTAACTTTTGCCGCAACTCTTTTACCAATATCTATGAAAGTAGATCGGGCAATTAATGTTTTTATCTTAACGGTAATTATGTGTACTATTTCTGGTGCAATTGCTATGAGAAAACTCCGTTCTGCTGATCCTGCGGATATTTTTTAAAATAAGAATTTAGGAGTCAGGAGTTAGGATATTTGTTCGTTTTCAAAGAGAGAAATCATGAAAATTGACCACAGATAGACGCAGTTAAATACAAATATATTGGCAGCATACTCTAAGGAGAAAATTTATGACATTTAATTTTAGAACCCAAACTATTGCAATTAACTCGACTTCGGAAACAGTGATTTCTGTGGCTAATCTTAATCATTATTTTGGTACAGGTGCGCTGCAAAAACAAGTCTTATTTGATATTAATTTAGAGATTAAGGCGGGGGAAATTGTCATTATGACCGGTCCATCTGGTTCGGGCAAAACTACCCTATTATCATTAATGGGGGGTTTACGTTCTTCCCAGAATGGCAGTTTACAAATATTAGGACAGGAAATGTCAGGTGCTAGTAAAGGACAATTAACTAAATTACGTCGTCAAATTGGTTATATTTTTCAGGCACATAATTTGATGAGTTTTTTGACAGCAAAAGAAAATGTGCGAATGTCTTTAGAGTTACATGAAAATTATCTCCAAGGAGATATTAACGCCAAAGCTACAGCCATGTTAGAACACGTTGGTTTAGGAGAACATATTAATTCCTACCCAGAGTATTTATCAGGAGGGCAAAAACAACGGGTAGCGATCGCCCGCGCTTTAGTCAGTCATCCCAAAATAGTATTAGCAGATGAACCCACAGCTTCATTAGATAAAAAATCTGGTCGGGATGTGGTGGAATTAATGCAAATGTTAGCTAAAGAACAAAATTGTACTATTTTGCTAGTTACCCATGATAACCGTATTCTGGATATAGCTGATCGCATTATCTACATGGAAGATGGACAACTAAAAAGTGATGGTGTAGATATTGGTGTTAAAGTCAATTAGTAGGTAAAAATTTAGCTATAGCAATCATTCAGACTTAGATCCCCGACTTCTTTTACTTATTCTGGATATAAATTATAAATTGATCTAAGAAGTCGGGGATATTTTATCCTCACCTAAATCCTTACAATTAATACTCCTTTATTTACAGCTTGGATAGGAGAAAGCAGTTCCCAGTCTTGCGGAAAGGTGATAATATTTGGAAAATCAAGGATAACTTTGTTTGCGTAAATCAGCGAAAACCTCAACCAAGGTAAAGTTATATGACACTATTGAATAATCGTTATCAGATATTGCGGGTACTGGGTAGTGGAGGATTTGGAAAAACATTTTTGGCAGAAGATACTCAAATGCCTTCGGGTAAGCGGTGTGTGATCAAACAACTTATCCCAGTGATTAATAATCCCCAACTATACCAATTGATACAAGAAAGGTTTCAGAAGGAAGCGGCTGTTTTAGAAGAACTTGGGGATCACAATACTCAAATTCCCCGGTTATATGCTTATTTTTCTGAAGGTGGGGAATTTTATTTAATTCAAGAATATATTGAAGGACAAACTCTCAGCGAAAAGTTACAAGAACAAGGGTTATTTAATGAAGTTACAGTTAAGGAAATTTTAATTAATATCTTGGAAATTCTTGAATATGTTCACGGTAAAGGTATAGTCCATCGAGACATTAAACCAGAGAATATTATTTTACGTTTTTCTGATAACAAACCAGTATTAATAGATTTTGGGGCTGTGAAGGTGACGATGAATACGGAAATGAGTCCTTCTGCCAATTCTAGTCAGTCTATTGTGATAGGGACACCGGGATTTATGCCAATGGAACAAATAGCAGGAAGACCACTATTTGCTAGTGATTTATATAGTTTAGGACTAACAGTAATTTGCTTATTAACAGGCAAAATACCTCAAGATCTACCAACTGACCCAAATATGGGTAACATTTTGTGGCGACATTTTGTACCCTATTTGAATGTTAATTTTGGATATATTTTAGATAAAGCTATTTCTTATAATCCACGCGATCGCTATCTCAATGCTAGAGAAATGTTGACCGCTTTACAAACTCTCTCAAATCCCGTTGCACCTGCTTTTGTCCCAACACCTGCGGTTATTCCAGTACCATCTCCTTTATCAATTGAAAATACAATTGCAGTAAGTCCAGGTAATGACGCACAAAATTCTTATCAAACTAATCAAAATACCGCTAGAGGTGGAATAATTCTTGCTAGTATAATTGCCAGTGGTTTAATTGGTGCTTCTATTATTATTGGGTTTGCTATTAATAAATCACCTTTACCTATTGAATCATCAAATAATAAAAATACATCAGTATCTTCATCCGCAAGTCAAGAAAATCAAAAAACAGCATTATCTAAAAATATTGATAATCCTATTAACTCCGAAAGTCCTTTACCTCCATCTTCGGCAAAAACAGAAACTAACATTTCTCATGTCTCTATATCTAATACATCACCAATAAATACCACAAATGCAACTACCAAGAATTATTTTTGGATTTCTCAAAGACGAGTTACTGAAACAGATTTAGTAGGTAAAGATGGTTATGAATTAGATATTATGCGAAATACAGTTTTTGCTGTTAAGGGTCGCAGGTTTGATACTCCAGGTTTACAAGAATATTTTAATCAACAGTCTTGGTATAATCCTCGATATTCACCAAAACAATTTCCCATGAGTTTGCTATCAAAATTAGAACAGCAAAATGTGGAATATATTGCTAAATATCAAGATCGGAATAATCTACGTTATTTTAAAAAATAAGTATTACATTTAGATTATCATACATACAGGATTGTAAAATAACGCACTCCCAACGCCAGATATCCCCTACCGATACTTAAATTGATCTAAGAAGTCGGGGATATTTTATCCTAACCTAAATCCTTACAATTAATACTCCTTTATTTAAAGATAATTTCCTCCCGAATTTCCAGGTTAAGAGTTTTTTGGATTTTTAAAAGTTTTGTCAAACTAGCACTAGCATATCCATTTGCTTCATCACGTTGCACCTGTTGAGGTTTAACTCCTAAAAGTTTGGCAAAACTTTCTTGAGTATGTCCACGAATAATCCGCGCTTTGATGAGTGCTTCTGGTAATTTCTCTAAACTATCATATTGCAATTTCTGAATTTTACCTTGATTATTTTTGAGATTTTCGTATTCTTTTATCTCTTCAGTAAACTCCTCAATTTGGCTTTTGAGTGAATCAATACGAGCCTCATGGCGTAGTTTTTGGTTTTCATCTTCTGGAATTGGTTTACTAGCATATTGAGTTATTGCTAACTCAAATTTCTTCATCTGTGCTTTAGTAATATTGTACTGCCATTCATTGAAAATCATAATTTTTAACCTATAACTAATTTACTCAAGAATGGCATTACCTAATAATAAAAATCAATTAGATAATGCCAATTTCTATCCCTGTTTTATATTGCTGATTTTGAATGTTTAATAATCAAGACCAGCAAAAAGTATTTTGCATCCTATCATTACAAATCAACTGCTAATATACCTTTTATATTGCCATTACGGTCTTGCTGAAAAAATTCTAAACAAGTGGTAAATGGATCTTCAATAGTTATGTTAGCAATTAAAAACTCGCCACCATATTTATTTTTTTGTGCTGACCTTCTGCTACTAGGATGCAAAACAGGGTCGAGTTCTTTCAAGAGTTTAAAGTCTACGTGTTCGTCCTCCCAACAAATATCAAAATCTTCAGGAAGTCTTTTAGTAGTTACAAAACTTCCGCCAAGATAAATTCTCTGACAACCGCATTGCTTTAATATCTCGCACGCTTTTTTGAGTCCAGATAAGAGATTTTTTCGGCGTTTATTGTAAGCTAGATATTTTTCAATTTCTTCCCAATTATATAAATGAATACCTGGTAATAAATTGCCGTTTTGATCGAATATCAAAGTCATAGTATGTCTTTATTCTCTCATAAATTTATTCCTCCGATAAATTCACTAAATTAACAGATTAGACTTAAATAGAATTAGACATCAGCTTGTGATTTACAAAGTTTTGATACTTATTTCTAGATTAATTTATCTGTGTTAATAGAAGAATTTACGGCTTATGTGAATTAGTATGAAAACTCTTGTAATTTCGTTAATAATTCCAAAATTATCGTATTGAAAAACCCTGGAAAAACTTATAAAACAACAAGATTTTTTAACTCACGTAAAGGCGTAATTGGCGTTCCATATTTGTGGGCTGATAGGGACTGGAAACATTAAAATTTTGTTCCGCAGTCAATAAAATCATTCCATTATTCAGCAACGGCCTGTAATTTTGTAGTTGAATACAATGAAATTCTTCTATATCTAATAATAGTACAACAAAATTGTTGTGTCAATATATTATCTAACAATAAATCCAAAATTAATCTCTACCAAAAAAACTCGCAGCCATTAACCCAGCAATACATACAAGATTGTAAAATAACGCACTCCCAACGCCAGATATCCCCTACCGATACTTGTTTCTGGGCAACAATCTGTTAATCTAGCTGTGTGCAGATTAATAAAATAGTCAATGGAAATCCGTAATTTATTTCAAGCCGGTGGCATAGTCATGTGGCCACTGCTGTTTTTTTCCGTTTTAGCAGTGTCCCTCATCATCGAACGGATTATATTTTGGGCAAAAATTAGTAACCGTCAAAACCGCATCGTTCAAAGCGTCCTCAAACTCTATCGTCAAGGTGATGTAGTTAGCACCTTAACGGCACTTCACAACAATGCTGATTTACCTATGGCGAGGATTTTTTTAGCCGCCTTGGAATTAGAAGAACCAAACCCGGAAGAATTCCGTTTAGCTTTAGAAAGTGAAGCACAGGCGGAAATACCATTGTTAAAAAGGTTTCAGAACATTTTCGATACTATTATTGGTTTAGCCCCCTTGTTAGGACTGCTAGGTACAGTATTGGGACTAATTACCTCCTTCGCATCCTTAAATATTGGCGATGTCGGCGGGACAAAAACTGCTGGTGTTACCTCTGGGATAAGTGAAGCTTTAGTATCCACCGCATCGGGATTAGTAGTAGCTATTATTACGCTATTTTTTGCTAATACCTTTCGTGGACTATATTTGCGCCAAATAGCTTGGATTCAAGAATATGGTGGCCAGCTAGAATTACTTTATCGTCGTCGCTATGAAAGAGGAGATAAATCATAATGCGTCTGCCCGATGAACCTGAATTACCACCTCAGATAAATATTGTGCCGATGATTGATGTCATCTTTGCCATTTTGACATTTTTCATCATGTCCACCTTATTTTTAAATCGTTCCGAAAGTTTACCAGTTAATTTACCCAAAGCTGCAACCGCTAAAGCCCAATCATCAGCCGCACCAATAACCATTACCATAGATTCAGTCGGTGATCTAAGTTTAAATCGCCAACCAGTTACCCTGGATACTTTACCGACAGAGGTACAGAAATTAATGGGGAAAAATACAGAAGTTGTAGTCGTTATTAACGCGGATCAAAATGCCACCCATGGTCAGGTTGTGGTAGTTATGGATCGGGTACGTCAGGTAAAAGGAGCAAAATTAGCGATCGCTACTCAAAAATCCTAACTTTTTCGTTGTTAGTTGTCAGTTGTGTTTTACAATATAAAATTGTTTCAGTAGTAGATTTTAAAAGGATAATCTATGACTATTTGGGTAAATGAACAAATTGATCCATCTGGCATGATTCACGCTTGTATTGCTTGTTGTGATGAGTCTCAGGCTAAAGATTGTCATGAATCATTTGAGAATAATTTGACTGAAACACAAAAGGCACAAGGTTGGATGGCCAAAATCCGCACAGTTGCATCCTGGGATGAAGTTCCAGTTAACGCCTTAAAATTAGATTAATAGGAAATAGGGAAATCAACTTTTAGCAATTACTAAAATATGACTATCTACTTTTATAATACCCGTGAGGAATACGGCTGTTTTTCTAACTTCTCATCCCATGGGTTTGTTTTAGATGAATTATATTGGTTAACTAGCGGAACATTATTTTCAAGCCCAAAAGTTCATGAGTACACCTTATTTAGAAAAAATTTAGAGTTCGAGTAGATATATTAATAATTTTTCAGTAAAATAATTATGTTTTGTGAATTTTTACCCTAGATATTATCTAGGCGACTAGCTATTGGAATTAAATGTATTATGTCTGTGGAACAAAAAATAAAAAAATATTATAAATGGATGTGGGATGTCTCACTAGGTGGTGAATTTGATGAGTGGGGTACTAGTACATATTTTATGGAAATTGGCAATGATTTATATCCCCTCAGACAAATAGAAGTTTATGAAAATGGTAATGTTCTATTTTATGATCATCATCATATCTGGGATAATTATGGAATGTTATGTGATAAAAGAATAGATTTATTAGATATACAAGAATTTGAAATTACTCAAGCGGAATTTGAACAAGTATGGCAAACAAAAATTCCTATTAATAGATAGTATTATTCTGGTAAGATACAACCAGTCATCTGAGTAAACACACTGGAATTTCCAGTTACCCTCCCCAATTCCATGCAGCACGAAACTCAACTGAGTCTTTTTGATCACTCTAGCTTGAACCAACAAGATCAAATTCCTGCCAATAGTAAAATCCCCATTACGCCTGGAACCTATGAGAATATAGAAGCATTAGCCAAACACTGTAATATTTGTAACCGTTGTCCATTAGGACAAACTCGAACTCATGCTGTAGTCGGCCGTGGTAATCTCCGCGCCGAAATTATGATTATTGGCGAAGCACCGGGAAAAAATGAAGACGAAACAGGTTTACCTTTTGTTGGTAGATCAGGACAATTACTGGAAAAGATCTTAGCATCAGTAGAATTAAGTACAGAAACAGATATATATATTGCGAACATTTGTAAATGTAGACCACCGGAAAACCGTGTACCTACCAGTGAGGAAGCAGCAGCTTGTAAACCATATTTGTTAGAACAGATTCGCCTAGTTGACCCCAAAATTATTCTCCTCACAGGTGCAACATCTGTCAAAGGTCTAACAGGAGACAAACGCCCCATTACAAAAATTCGTGGTGAATGGTTAGAGTGGGAAGGACGTTTATGTATGCCCATTTTCCATCCCTCGTACTTACTCCGCAACCCTTCCAAGGAAAAGGGATCTCCTAAATGGCTGATGTGGCAAGATATCCAAAAAGTACGGGATCAATTTGATCAACTTAAAAATAAAAATCAAAACTAGCTACTATTCATTAGTTGCGTGCTAAAACTGGAATTAGTGTTATTTTAGATACAGATAAAATCAGCCCATTGAGATAACTGGCATAATTTGCTTCTGAACTTCCGAAACCCCAACCCTGTTGTATTCCCTAACTCCTGAATTATTCCTTCAACCTGGTAAAGTTAAAACATAACAAAATATCAAATCATCAGATTTTTAGCACGAAAACATGGGCAGCCAGAGAAAAATGTACTGGGAACTGGATTTTTACTCCCGTCCGATTTTGGACGAAAATCAGAAAAAAGTGTGGGAAATGTTAGTGTGCGAAAGTCCCGTAGATATTGGTACACAAATGGATTCTCTGTTTCGCTATGCTAAATATTGCCCTAGTACCCAGGTAAATTCGGGTTGGCTGCGGACAGCAATACAGGAAGCTATCGAAAAAGCAGGTGCTGCACCTACCAAAATCCGCTTTTTCCGTCGCCAAATGAATAACATGATTACAAAAGCCTGTGAAGATGTGGGCATACCTGCTGTACCCAGTCGGCGGACATTGGTTCTTAATCAGTGGATACAGCAGCGCATGAAGGAAGTCTATCCCCAAGAACCGGGATATCAGGGGGTAGCTAATCCTTCCGTGCGTTTAGATAGACCCTTACCCCAGCGTTTACCAGATGCTTTGGAAGGAAAACAATGGGCTTTTGTTACCTTAGAAGCTAGTGATTTTACGGATATGCCAGATTGGGAAATTGGCTTTGGCGAAGCTTTTCCCCTAGAGTTGGCACAATTATCTCCAGAAACGCGGATTCCAGGAATTTTGATTTTCTCGCCCAGGGCTTTACCCATAGCGGGCTGGATGTCAGGTTTAGAAATAGCTTATTTGCATTTTGACACCAAACAAGGAAACAGATTAATTTTGGAAACTGGGGCGACGGAAAGTTGGGTTGTTGCTAATATCCGCACTCCCGAACTTTTAGCAGAGGCACAGGGCTTTGCAGTAGCCAAGGAACAAGCCAATGGGGTACATTTTATTGGGGTGCAGTCCGATCCTCAATCCCAGGATTTTGCCGGATTTTGGCTATTACAAGAAATCAATTTGCCGTGATATTAAGAGGAGGCAGGAGGTAAAGCCTGATCCTGTATGGTTTTGAAGTTTTATTTTGTATCTCATTCAACTGCATACCGTGATAGAAGATAAAAAACTGTAACTGTTTATGACACCCTAATGGGATAATAGTCTGCGACGATTAAGCGGTTTATATCCAAAATCCATAATTCATCAAGGGGCATGGGTTCTGTAAATTTGTTACAAGATACACTGGCGGAACAACTGCTAGAACTTGCCCTCAAGTCTGGCGCTGAGGCTGCGGAAGTGTATCAGTCAAGATCGCTTTCTCGACCAGTTTTTTTTGAAGCCAACCGTCTCAAACAACTAGAAACCAGCCAAGCTGAGGGTACAGCCCTGCGGCTATGGCGGGATGGTTGTCCTGGTTTGACGGTGGCCTATGGCGATGTTGATCCCCAAGGGATGGTGGAAAAATCTTTGGCACTGAGTCAATTAAATCCACCGGAAACAGTAGAATTAGGAACTCATGGCGGGCATTCCTATCCAGATTTAGGCACATCTGTATCCGTAGAGAAGTTGATTCACTGGGGCAAAGAAGCGATCGCCCTCATTCATGATATCTATCCAGATGTTCTTTGTCATAGTGACTGGGAATGTGATATAGAAAATACCAGACTCATCAACAGCAAAGGTTTAGATTCTCACTACACCGACACCACTCTTAGCTGCTATATGTCAGCAGAATGGGTCAGAGGTGATGATTTTCTCAGTGTTGCTGATGGCCAAACCCAACGCTATGAACTCCACCCGGAGAAAGTAGCCAGCCAAATTTTACAACGATTAAATTGGGCGCGGAAAAATGTTCCTATTCCTAGTGGTCGTTGTCCGGTATTATTCACATCCAAAGCAGCAGATATGCTGTGGGGAACTGTGCAAGCAGCGTTGAATGGTAAGCACATCTTGGAAAAAGCTTCCCCTTGGGTGGATAGGTTGGGTAAACCAGTTATTGCACCCACCCTTACCCTGTACCAAAACCCAGAGGCAGGCCCCTATAGTTGTCCCTTTGATGATGAAGGTCAACCTACCCAGTCCTTAATATTTATCGAAAATGGGATTTTACGGAATTTTTATAGCGATCGCACCACCGGACGACAATTAAACATCGGTAGCACTGGTAATGGTTTTCGTCCCGGCTTAGGTAGTTATCCCACCCCTGGACTATTTAACTTCCTGATTCAACCCGGTGATCTCTCCCTAGTAGACTTAATTAGTAAAATGGATGATGGCCTCATTGTAGATCAAATGTTAGGTAGTTGCAGCGGACTATCTGGTGATTTTTCTATCAACGTTGATTTAGGCTATCGGGTCAAAAATGGTCACATCATTGGCCGGGTTAAAGATACGATGGTAGCAGGTAATGTCTACACAGCCCTAAAACAAGTGGTGCAACTAGGTGGAGATGCGGATTGGAATGGTTCTTGTTATACACCATCGCTGATAGTAGAAGGACTATCCATTACTGGTAAAAAATAGTTAAAATGCCAATATTACCGCCTTTATGTGTCATTTTTTATATGCCCCAAATGCCAAAGTAGGTATTGGGTGCTACCCTACATTAGAAAGAACTAAATAATTTAAAGCTTGTAGAGAGGAATTTATTCCTCGTTTGACTTACTGTAAAAATTCAGGTGAGGCAAAAAGATCCCCGACTTCTATGGGCAATTTATGATTTATGGACACAATCAATAAAAGAAGTCGGGGATCTGGGCATGAACAAGTGCTATAGCTGAATACTTACAACTTACAACTTACAAGCTGTTTACCCAATTTCTAAAAGCCTTTAATGTCGCATTTCTTCCCATAGTTCGACTTTTTTCTAAATATTGAGGAATCACTGGAATTAAAGGTAAATTAGGAAAATTTAAACTAGATTTCGATTCCACATAAACACCATCTTGTAAAATATTAATTTGCAAAATTCCGTTTTCAAACCGCCATACTTCAGGAACTTTCAAATCTTGATATATGTCCAAATGGGTACGGGAAGTAATATCAATTTCTAAAGCTAAATCTGGAGGAGGGTCAATTGTTAAATCTAATCTTTTTTTCCCCCGAATTACAGCTTCATTTTTAATATAAAAACATTGATCAGGTTCTATACCTTGTGCCATAAGTTGATTTTTAAAGGTCGTAGAACCAATACTAATAAATTCAACATCTAACTGTTCTAACAATGCTTTGACTAAATCACTAATAATTTCTTTATCAAATTCATGTTCTGGTAAGGGACTCATAATTTCTAATCTTCCCCTATCATAAGCAATTCGCGCAGCCCGGTGTTCTCCCAATTCTTCAATAATTGTTTCTAATTCTTTCCAAGTCACATTTTCTAATATAACTCTTTGTCCTGGTGGTACATGAATGCGCTTTAATTCTAACAACATCATTGCCACTCCTTATAATTGGAATTTTTTGATATTATAACATCCAAGACAAGATACCCGACTTCTTGAAGAAGTCGGGTATCTAACGCAACGCAATGATATATTTAAATTAATCTTCACCATATCTACAAGGGTATGATTATTTGGCAACCAGGGCAACAAATTAACAACGGTAGATTTATCATTCAAGGTAAACCCTTGGGTAGTGGTGGTTTTGGGACTACCTACAAAGCCTTAGAACCCAGCACGGGTAAATTATACGCCATTAAAACCCTCAATCAGCAAATGCAATTGCAAGAGGACTTTGCAGAACAACAAGTTAAGTTTATTAACGAAGCCTTGACAATTAAAGGTTTTGATCATAAGCATATTGTCAAAGTTCATGAAGTCATCCAATCAGGTGAGCTTTTTGGCGTGGTGATGGAATATATTGATGGAGTAACTTTATTTCAATATGTTAGACACAAGGGACAACTTACCGAAAGCGAAGCACTATTATATATAGATCAAATTGGTCAGGCTTTAGAATATATTCACGCTAAAGGTAGTTTACACCGGGACATTAAACCTGCAAATATTCTCTTACGTCAAAATAAACAAGAAGCGGTTTTAATTGATTTTGGTTTAACTCGCAGTATTGCCACCAGAAGTATGACAGCTTCCTTAACAGAAGGTTATGCACCTATTGAACAATATCGTCGCAAAGGGAGTTTTGGACCCCATACCGATGTTTACGCTTTAGCTGCTACTTTATATTATCTTCTTACAGCTGATGGACTCAACAAAGAGGGTGAATTTAGTCCCGTACCCGCACAAAACCGGAAATATGATAATGAACCTTTACCAGCACCAAGACATTATAATTCTGGCATTAGTCAGAGGGTAAATGATGCTATTTTGCAGGGTATGGAAATAGAACCGGAAAACCGGACTCCGACGGTGTTGAAGTTTCGGGAAAATTTGGGTTTGGTGGTTCAACAACCCATCAAAAATGTAGAGACGTTCCATGGAACGTCTCTACACAAACCACCAATAAACCAGGAGGTACAATTAAAATCATCCTGTGGAATGGACTACAGCAAACTGCGTGACTACCTCGCACAAGGGAAATGGAAAGAAGCAGACGGGGAAACATTACGGGTAATGTTAGCAGTTGCGAAGCGGGAAAAGGAAGGTTGGTTAGATACTGAAAGTATTGATAATTTTCCCTGTGAAGACCTCCGCACCATTGACCAGTTGTGGGTAAAATACAGTGATGGTAAGTTTGGGTTTTCTGTGCAGAAACTAATTTATCAAGGTTTTGGTGGAACGAGAGAATATAATGGGGAAATATGGCAGAAGTTCGGGGACAGGGTAGGATGGAGAGAAGGAGGCAACGGCAACTGGTTGTACTACAAAGATATTACTTTTGACAAGAAAGCACCAGAAGGCCACCTCCCTGTTGTGGTTGGTATTTCGGTATCGGTTTGGTTTGTTGCGGTGCGGTTGCGGTTATGGTCTCTCTTCTCTCGCATCGAGACTTGTAAACTGTAACATTTAAGGATTACAGAAAATTATTAAGAATTGTAAACAAGTGATTTTGTACGAAGTCTTGCGGGTTCTGGGTTTTGGATACCTGGTACTGGGTTTTTTGGTTTTTCAGAAAAAACCTGTAGTACAATACTGAATAAATCATGTACTAGACGCGAAAATCCATATCCTGAACATCCTTACATCCTGGGTATCCTGATTCTGACAAATTAGGATTAGGATTATAACAATTAGCCTTGACAAACTTAGATGCAACTTGTTGAATTTCCTCATTATCAATATTTAACTCATCCCAAAACAGCTTTTGACGACATTCTAATTTAGTCAAACGAAACTCACGGTTATTACATCTAATGGTAACGTGATAAGAATATCCTGATTGTAAAATTCTAGGTTTTCGAGACATGGAAAAAGATCCCCGACTTCTTAGACAATTTATCTGTTAAATAGAAAGATTAACAAAAGAAGTCGGGGATCTAAATCTCGTCTGAATCAGGATAACCGGGATTTTAGGATGTACAGGATTGTGACACTATACATTACCTATCCTGAAAACCAACATAAATCATGTCATGTTTGATGAAATATTACAAAGAATAAGAGAAAAAATTACATCATTTCAATATGTAATGACACTTCATGCAGAAGAAGAAATGAACGATGATAACTTAACAATATATGACATCGAACAAAGTATCCTGAATGGTGAAATTATAGAACGTCAAAAAGATAGAATTACCGCAGAATCAAAATATCGCATTAGAGGAGTAACCACCGATGGTGTAAAAATTGAAATTATCACTAAACTCAGTCTGAGCGGAAAATTAGTTATCATTACAGTATATACAGTTTAAAATTAGGTAACAGAAATATGAAATGCGACATTTGTAATAACGAAGGTGTACATATCCGCAATGTTACCAGAACTTATGGGAAAGGAGAACAATTACTAATGATTGAAAATCTACCTATTATTAGTTGTCCTCATTGCGGTGAAAGTTACATGACAGCAGAAACATTACATAAAATTGAACAAATTAAACTCAACCGCAAAAATCTTGCAGTTGCACGTTTTATAGATGTTGTAAGTTTGAGTGCGTAGAATGTGTTAGGAATGCGTTAATTGTCACAAATCAGGTGGTTATCGAGCGACTTGTACTGAGCTTGTCGAAGTAAGTCGAGATAATATCCAGGATTAAGGATTAAAGGATTAACAGGATGGTAATTTATAGATAGTTTGTTTGGTGATGAAATTTGCATTTGTCACAAATCAGGATAACCGGGATTAAAAGATTAACAGGATGGTAATTTATAGATGGTTTAAATTTTTCAAAAACAATCATTCAAAAACATCCTGAAAAATCCCCAACTCCCCACCAAAAATCATCCAATAACATCCTGTACATCCTCAAATCCTGGACATCCTGATTCAGACAAATAAAATCACCAACTCCCCACCAAAAATCATCCAACAACATCCTGATAGCGAAGCGTGGCGTAAGCCATAAATCCTCAAATCCTGGACATCCTGATTCAGACAAATAAATTAAATCCTAAGTAACTATGTCAGCAAGAGATTTATTTCATCAAGCAGTTGTCAACGCATTATTAAAAGAACAATGGTTAATTACTCATGATCCTTTAGAAATTCAACTTGAGGAAACAAAACTTAAAATTGATTTAGGTGCAGAAAGACTAATAGCAGCAGACAAAGGAGAGGAAAAAATTGCTATAGAAATCAAGAGTTTTGCAACGAATTCCCCCGTAAGTGATTTTCATACAGCATTAGGACAATTTCTCAATTATCAAATTATTTTAGAAGAAACTCAATCAGAACGAGAATTATATTTAGCAGTTCCCAATGATACTTATATCTCCTTCTTTCAAACTCGACTTGCTAAAATAGCAGTAGAAAAATATAACATTAAAATTATAGTCTATGATCCAATAGGGGAGGTAATTGTCAAATGGCAAATTTAGAACATTATCGTCAATGTATTCAAACCATTCTCAAAGAACATGGCAAATACAAACCAAAATATGATGAAATAGATAATGAATTAATTTTCGATACAAATAATGATCATTATCAATTAATGTATGTAGGATGGAATGGATTTCAAAGAATTTATTACAGCATCATTCATTTTGACATTAAAAATAACAAAATCTGGATTCAACAAAATACAACAGAAACAGATTTAGCTCAAGAATTAGTCAATATGGGAGTACCAAAAGAGGACATTGTTTTTGGTTTACAACCACCCTACAAACGTCCTTATACTGGTTATGGGGTAGCTTAATTTCTATTTCTCAAGATGTCGGGGATTTAACCAACGCCATGATATCATTACCAATTTAAAAACATCCTGGACATCCTGATTCAGACAAATAAAAATCTGTGTTCAAGACCAAAGGATGTTATGTAGAAGCTTGAAACTCTTCTATAGCTAACCGAATTTCATCGGTTGTCACATCTGTTTGTTCTAGTTTAGAATAAATTAAAAGTAAAACTACATTTGTAGGTGATTCAATCTGATCAATAACTCGATAACCACTACTTTTCCCTTTTTGGATATCACTATTACGGACTCTTACCTTAAAAACTGTATATCCTGTTCCGGGAATTTGATCACCCAAAAAATTACCAATTTGCAATTGTTCAATTATTGGTTGAATATCAGCACGAATACTACGATATTTTTTATACAAACTGCGTAATCGCTGCTGAAAATTATCGGTAAAATTAACTACAATAATTGGAATTTCACTCGTCATCAATTCCTTCCCAAAGTTCCGAAACTGGTCGGACTTTACCCGCTTTTACCTCTTGCAACGAGGTTTTTAAACTTTCTAAAATAGATTCTTTTGATTCATCATCATCGTCTATTTCATCTTCAATAAACAACACAATTACTTTTACACGACTGTGTTTATGAAGTATCAAAGGTGTATCTAAGCAAAGCTGACCATTTTGATCTACACTTGCCATTATTTCTTGTGCGATCATTTTTTCTAACCTATATAGATTAAATTTTTCACATTGACAATATGCAACATTTAAAAACCCTATATATATGGGCGCACGGATTCCCACAATACTTAAACAATAATCGAAACTCGGAAATTTGTCAAGAGTATTTTTAATAATTTTACCGTTTTTTTACCCAACCTCCTCGGCAAAAATCCCCAAACTATGTAAAATAAGATATCTCTATAAAAAATTATCCAACATGCAATCTACCATTACCCTAACTATTACCACCGGGAAATTATCAGGAAAACAATATATATTCGACAGTCGCACCACCTGTTTAATAGGCAGAAATGATGATTGTTATTTATCAATTCCCGATGAATTTGATAAACGGGTTTCTCGCTATCATTGTTTATTAGATATTAACCCTCCAGAAATCAGAATTAGAGATTTAGGAAGTTTAAACGGGACTTATATTAATAATACAAAAATTGGCGGTAGACAATCTCACCAAAATGCCGAGGAAGCTGCTAAATTACACTTTCCTGAATACGATTTACAACATAGTGATCATATTACTGTAGGTGATACAGTTTTGAAAGTTGCCATTGAAATCAAACAACCATTTAATCAACCTCCTGATCTTAAAACTCCACGTTTTGTTACACCAGAACCAAAAGAGAAAACAAAGATTTTTGATATCATTCAAAAATTAATTAAACTAGCGATAGGTGGAAAAAGAAATTTAAAAGCATTACTCAACTATCAAATAATCAAATCTATTGATAAAGGTGGTTTTGGAGAAGTTTATTTAGCCCAACATTCCCAAACTGGTAAATTTGTGGCTTTAAAAGTGATGTTACCGCAAATAGCTGAAGATGATAAATCTGTACAAATGTTTTTGAGAGAAATTGAAAATCTCAAAGCTTTAAAACATCAAAATGTGGTGGAATTTTTCGATTATGGTTATGCAGAAAACCTATTTTTCTTAGTTATGCAATATTACGAAGGTGGGAATGTTGATGATTTAATGCAGCAACTTGGCGGAAAATTACCTGTAGATATGGCATTAGGAATTATTCTCCAGGTTTTAGACGGTTTAACATATACCCATAATGCCGAAATTCCTTATGTCAAATTAGCTAATGGTAGCTTTGGTAAAGGTACAGGTTTAGTTCACCGTGATTTAAAACCAAGTAATATTTTTCTCTCTAACATTGATGGTAAATTAGTTGCTAAAATTGGTGATTATGGTTTAGCAAAATCCTTTGATTTAGCTGGGTTAAGTGGACAAACTTTAACGAAAAGTATGGGGGGTACACCTGGGTTTATTCCCCGTCAACAGGTATTAAAATATAGGGAATCTCAACCTGCTGTTGATGTTTGGGCAAGTGCAGCTTGTTTATATAATATGTTAACAGGAGATTTTCCCCGCAATTTTACAAGTGATCCTTTTATGGATGTCTTAGAAAATGATCCTGTACCCATTCTCCAACGTAATGGAAATATACCCAAAAAATTAGCCGAGGTGATAGATTTAGCCTTAATTGAAAAGCCACAAATATATTTTGATAGTGCTGAAAAATTCAAGAAAGCACTAATTTTAAATTAAAATTAAAAATTAAACTTCAAATCTATGATTTCCTTGGCGTTGCTAACCCAGTATTTTCGGAACTTTTGGCAACCTAGAAGGGGTTTAGCCATCGCAGAAGCATCTGTAATTGGAATAGTAGCAGCCTTATCTGCGGTATTACTTAAACAAGGTTCAGGGTGGTTGGGGACATGGCGAGTGCATACAACCCATATTTTTCCTGCATGGATAGTTTTGCCAGCCATTGGCCTAAGTTTGGGGTTTTTTTCTGGTTGGTTAGTGCAGCGATTAGCACCAGAAGCTTCTGGTAGTGGCATTCCCCAAGTTAAGGCCAGTCTGGCAAATGTACCAATTACACTATCATGGAGAGTAGCTTTTGTCAAGTTAATTAGTGCAATTATCGCCTTGGGTTCGGGGTTAACTTTAGGGAGACAGGGGCCTACAGTTCAGGTTGGTGCGGGGTTAGCTGCGGGTATGAGTCGCCTAGTTCCCACCTCTCCAGAACATCGTCGCCAAATGATTGCAGCCGGCGCAGGGGCAGGTTTAGCAGCCGCTTTTAATGCACCTCTAGCGGGGGTGCTATTTATTATTGAAGAATTATTACAAGATTTATCTGGACTAACATTAGGAACGGCAATAATTGCCGCCTTTATTGGTGGTGTAATTTCCCGGTGGTTGGGTGGTGGAAGTCTGCAATTAGACTTAAAAATGATTAACTATTCTAGTAGTTTTTCCCTATTAGAAATTCCCGTTTTATTAATTTTAGGAGTTTTCGCGGGTTTATTGGCGGCTTTATTTAGTCGGGGACTAATATTTAGTATTCAAGCTTATCGCCAATTACATATTAGTTTACCTTTACGGGTGGCAATAGCTGGGTTAGTTTCTGGTTTAATTATGTCTTTACTACCAGAATATTTTCGGGATAATACAGGTTTGCGGGAGTTTTTAATTGCCAGTGAACCGAATATACCGTTAGCAGCAATTGCTTTTATTGCCCAATTTGTCTTAACCTTAATTGCCTTTGGCTCAGGCGCACCTGGGGGATTATTTGCACCCAGTTTAATTTTAGGTTCTTGTTTAGGACATATTATTGGTGTTTGTGAATTGCAAATATTTGGAATTGGTTCACCGACTACCTACGCCTTAGCCGGAATGGGGGGATTTTTTAGCGCTGTTTCCAAAGTTCCCATCACTGCAATTGTGATTGTTTTTGAAATGACTACAGATTTTAATTTAGTTTTACCATTAATGGTAGTATCTGTGACATCTTATCTCGTATCTGAGAATATTTTTCCTGGTTCACTTTATGACAAACTGTTAAAATTAAATGGCATCATTATTAAAAAAGATACGCCGACTGAAGGAATATTAACACAATTAACTGCTCAGGATGTCATGCAGCAACAGGTAGAAACTTTAGATGCAGAAATGACAGGAGATGAAGTTATTAAGGCTTTTTCTCGTTCCCATCATCGCGGCTTTCCTGTGGTTGAAAATAATAAATTAGTGGGATTGATTTCCCAAACAGATTTACAAAAAATTCGTAATCATATCTTACCAAATGAGACTTTTTTAAAAGAGATTATGACACCTAAACCGGTGACACTATCACCAGGAGATAGATTAAGTCATGTTCTCTATTTATTAGATAGATATCAAATTAGCCGTTTACCTGTGGTAGATGGACAAAAATTAATTGGGATTATTACCCGTGCAGATATAATTCGCGCTGAAGCAGATCATTTGAATGGCGAAAATGGGGTATCAAGTCCCCAAGCAGAACCTTCTTATTTAGTTTATCAAACTCGTTCTCCTAGTATTGGGAGAGGTAGATTATTAGTTACTATTGCTAACCCAGAAACCGCACCCGCATTATTAGAAATGGCTGCGGCAATTGCCCGCGATCGCCATTATGAAATAGAATGTTTACAAATTATCTTAGTATCTCGCCACATTTCCCCAGCAGAAACCCCAGTCAACACCACAAAAAGTCGCCGCTTACTCAAACAAGCAGAAAGTTTAGCTAAAAAACTGCACATTCCCATACATACTCAAATTCGTGTGGCCCATGATGTTGCCCAAGCAATTTTAGAGACTACTAAGGAACGACATATAAATTTAATTTTTATGGGTTGGAAAGGCAATACATCCACACCAGGAAGGATTTTTGGTAATGTTGTAGATACCATAATTCGTCAAGTAAACTGTGATGTTGTCTTAGTAAAATTAGGCAATAATTTCCATTCATACCAACAATTTAAACGTTGGTTAGTACCAATGGCTGGAGGACCAAATGCACCTATTGCTATTAAATTATTACCAGCTTTAGTTACTTTAGGAAATGATATAGAAATTCGTTTAACTCAGGTAGTTAAACCTGGGGAATTTGCACCAGATATGACAGTTTTAGAAGAATCTACCCGTCAATTAATGCGTAACCGTAATTTACATAGTAATGTTGTGGTAGCATCTTTAAAAGCTGAATCTGTCAGTGAGGGAGTAATTGAATTAGTCAAAACTGAAGGTTTTGATGTTGTAGTTTTGGGCGCTTCCCGTGAGGGATTATTACAACAAGCAATTCAAGGTAATATACCCGAAGCTATTGCTTCTGGAGTTGATAGTACAGTAATTTTACTAAGAAGTGCAATGTCTTAACTAGGGGTTGCTGAAAAAGTTGTCCGTGAGGGGAGGGAACAGGGAACAGTTTCAGCTATCTGGATATCCTCAATTTCCCATATCCGACAAGGAAAAATGCAACTGTTTTGAGACTCCATTTGCCAAAACCTGGCACTTTTTTGTTCGGAAAATCCGCAAAACCCTTATAAATAAACTGTTTTAGCTTTATTCAACAAACCCTAACTATGACTTATTTGATTTCAGGACTTACACAACTTGCACATTGGTAGTACAGTACGGCGTAAATAAAACAACCATTCTTAATCACTAAAAAGCTTACGCCATATTATTTTTGACTTTTGACTTTTGACTTCCACCTTGCGGTGGCAGGGTGTGGTTCGGCAAGCTCACCAACCACGTCAGACTGCATAAATCCTGTAAATAAACAAATTGTTGATATCTGACGCACCCTACAATTGTCACCTCCTATATCAGGATATCTCACTCACCACTGCTGTAGAAGTTGCAAATTTTAGCGGTAAAGATAACACATAACGGTATCCCGATTCTGTTGAACCTTGAAGAGAAATTTGTCCGTTATGTAATTCTGCTAAATGACAGCTTAACAATAGTCCCAATTTTTCACGGCACATATTAGGTGATAGTTGTCCAAATTTTTCTAATAAACTATCACCTAGCATATTGCTAGAAAAATTAGGTATTTGGAGAGTATCTTTGTCAAGTTTATCATTAGTATCATCATTGATCATCGTGACCACTTGGGAAGAATTGAGATAAAAGTAAGAATCACAATCTGTGACATCATCTTCTAACCAAGGATGAGATACCCATACAGTTACAGATAGGGTATCTTGTCTATAAGAAACGTGAATTCTGACAATACTACCAGTAGCAGAAATTTGAATGACGCTGAAAATCAAATTATACAAAATTTGCCGTACTTTATCTTTATCTAAAGATAAAAGACGATTTTGCTCTGGTTCTATAGATAAGCGAATATTTTGCTTCCGACGGATAGCTAATTCTTTTAAACTATTGATTGCTTGTTTACATAGCATTTCAATATCTACAGGAACCAAATTTATGACATGAGAATTTTTGTTAGTTGCATCTAATCCGGTAATTTCATTTACTAAAGAAAGTAAATACTTACCACTGTGTTGAATAATTTCTAAATATTCTCTTTGTTTACTTGTTAAAGGCCCATAAATTTCTCTTCCCAAAACACCAGCCATACCTAAAATAGATGTTAAAGGTGTACGTAACTCCTGAGTTAGCTGGTTTAAAAGTTCTAATTTAATTTGTTGACTAGAATCAAATTCTTTTTCTAAATTTGGAGAAGAAATTTTTAAGTCAATAGTTTGTTGATCAAGAAAGCCAAGTTTCCGGTTAGATTTAATATTCTCTGGTTCTGGGCTATTTTGTAATAATCGGTTACGCTCAAATTCGCTCATGCTCCAACGAGCAATAACTTGCAAAAACTCAATATCACGGTTAGAAAAACTACGAGGTTGCCGATCCATTACAGCTAATGCACCTAAGCAATTACCTGCTGCATCTATTAAAGGTGCGCCTAAATAGGAACGAATACCATAGTTTGAGACTAACTTACTCTCTTGAATCAGAGCATTTATTTCTTTAGTAGTATCATTAATAACTACAACATGAGAGGTTTCTACTACCTGAGAACAAAATGAATCCCGACGAGAAAGCTTGCGACTACGCGCTAAATCATTCATTAATCCTAATCTGGATAAACCTAGGGCTGATTTAAACCAATGACATTTTTGATCAATAAATCCCAAAATACAAATTTCCATATCTAAAAAGTGAGCAGCAGTTTGGGTAGCTTCCTCAAACACAGGAATCATATTTGATTGTCGCAAACCTGCTGCCGATAGTGCTTCTAGCCGTTCCTGCTCTTTTGTGTTGATAGCATTCCAATCATTTTGGAGAGCAAATAATTTATGTTCTGAATCTATCATTGCTATTTTACCTTGATAACTGCTTGATATATTAAATCGGATTATCGGTAGAGGTTATTCCCATTATATTCCTAACTTTCTTCAGCAGTTAGCCAAATGGAAATACTGCTATAGTTTGTTAGACTACCCAAACCTTGATAAAAATGACTGTAAAAATTCCTTTTGTAGATTTAAAATTTCAACACCAGCCAATTCAATCTCAACTGCACCAAGCAATAGAGACTGTCTTGACTAACGGTGATTTTATTTTAGGAGAAGCAGTATCAGATTTTGAAACAGCCTTTGCCCATGCTTGTGGTACGGAATACGGAATTGGGGTAGCATCAGGTACGGATGCGATCACTCTAGGATTAGAAGCTTGTAATATTGGTCAAGGTGATGAAGTCATTTTACCTGCCAATACCTTTGTGGCCACATTAATTGGGGTGCTAAAAACGGGAGCAAAACCTGTTTTAGTAGATTGTGATCCCAAAACAGCCTTAATTGATTTAGTAGCCGCTGCGAAAGCCGTCACACCCCAAACTAAAGCCATTATACCTGTCCACCTCTATGGACAAATGGTATCACCTAGCCAACTATTAGACTTTGCCAATACCCATGGAGTCATCATTTTTGAAGACGCAGCCCAAGCACACCTAGCCTCAAGAGAAGGATATAAAGCCGGTGCAGTGGGTAAAGCCGCCGCCTTTAGTTTTTATCCTAGCAAGAATTTAGGGGGTTTAGGAGATGGGGGGATGCTCGTGACAGCAGATGCAGATATAGCCGCAAAAATGCGCCGCCTACGGAATTATGGTTCATCCCAAAAGTATGTTCACATAGAATCAGGAACTAATAGCCGATTAGATACCCTGCAAGCTGCTATTTTACAACAAAAATTACCATATTTAGATCAGTGGAACAGCGATCGCTTCACCATCGCCACAGAGTATAATCAACAACTAGCACCTTTAGCATCTGTAGGCATTCTACCCTTAGAAAACCACAGTCATACAGGCCATGTTTATCATCTTTATGTGATCAGAATAAATGAATGTCCCTTAACCCGCGAACAAATCCAAACACAACTAACAGCAGTAGGTATTCAAACAGGAATTCATTATCCTATTCCCTGTCATCTCCAACTAGCATCCACCTATTTAGGTTATCAAACAGGTGATTTTCCCCATGCCGAAAAACTATCTGCACAGATATTATCCTTACCCATGTACCCTGGTTTGAATCATCATCAAATTACAGAAGTTGTATCTGCTATCCGACTCCTATTTGATTCATAGAAAGGTTCATAGCAGAATAGAGTCAAAAAATTAAAAGTTGAGTCTTGACTGTCACCTGTCACCTATTCCCTATTAAATAGGGCAAAAATCGTTCCTACAAAAAAACCTCCCAGATGGGCCCAATAAGCTACACCGCCAGTTTCTACACTCATATTAGCTGCGGCTTGGAGACTCGCAAAACCAGAGATCAAATTCTGAACAAAGAAAATACCAATAACTATCAATGCAGGAATATTGATGGTAGTAATAAAAAAACCTAAAAATACTAAAGTAGTAATTCTTGCTTGGGGAAACCAAATTAAATAAGCACCCAAAACTCCCGAAATTGCTCCACTTGCGCCCAAAGAAGGAATATCCGAGTAGATACTAATAAACCATTGACAAAGAGCCGCTAAAGCACCACAGGTTAAATAAAAACATAGATATTTAAAATGCCCTAGACGGTCTTCAATATTATTACCAAAAACCCAGAGATAGAGCATATTTGATATTAAGTGCCACCAACCTCCATGTAAAAACTGTGAAGTAAATAAAGTCGTCCATTCCCCGGTCAAATTAGTAGTTAATTCTTGGGGTATGACAGCATACAATTGAAAAAACTGTTCTAGTTGTAGATTTGACAAACTCAGTTCGTGGAAAAAAACTAGTACATTCATCCCTATTAACCCATAGGTGAAATATGGGGTAATTCTGGTTGGGTTTTCATCATAAAGGGGAAACACAAATACTGTTCCTAATCATTACTAATAGAACTATAACGCTGAATATCGAAAATTTGAAAGTATGAGTTAAGCACCTGAGAAAAATTAATTGCATATTTTGGAAATAAAAATCCCTCTAGTACACCGCGGCATAAGTGAATGAAGCATTTTCAAGCCTTGTAGGCTATCAAATTTTCGGAGCTTTTAATAGTCATGTTATTTACGCCAACCTGCACTAGTACAGCACGGCGTAAATAAAACAACCATTCTCAATCACTAAAAAGCTTATGCCATATTGTTTTTGAATTTTGACTTTTAACTTCCGCCTTGCGGTACTAGCGCTGATCCCTTCCTTCCTGTTCCCTGCTATAATTTACAAAAGATTCGCTGATTCATAGAGTCTTCGCAAAATAGCTGTAATCTTTGTACCATAATCTAAATCCGCAGACCAACGGCCTGATAATTGATGTACTAAGGGAGCAACACCTCTAGTCACAAAACGAAATCTAGGATCTACTTCTTGTTGTACTAAAGGTTCTAGACTGGCATAGGCTTTTAAGTGTTGAATATGCGCTCTCACTCCAATTCTAGCACTAGAAAAAGATGCTCCCTCTGCCCCCCCACCAACTCCTCCTAAACCAGCAAAGTTATTTTGTTGGGGTTTAATATCAGTACCAAATCGTAAAAATCCAGTTTCTAAACACATTTGACAAAAAGCAATATCATGATTTATTCCCTCAATCATAGCTTCTTCTCGATAGAGTTTAGGTAAATCAGGAAATTGGGCAATGCCGCTTTCATTATTGTTTTTCAGAAATAATTGTAACTGTAATTCGGATGCATTACCATTCGAGATAAGTTGCTCAATTTGTCCTGGACAAACTCCTAAAATCGAGCGTAATTTAACTGTGCGCGTGGCATTATCCCAATCAATAGAAACATGAGATTCTCGTAGTTCTATGGCTTTAATATAAACTATTTGCCGATAGGTAATACGACGCAAATTAGCAACTTTAGACATATCAATTCGGAGTCTATCTACTAAATCAATGGGGATATAAGCATTACCATTAATTAGTAATCCTTGTTCTGCATAATTTTGGCCATTGATATTGATATTAATATTGAGATAACTGGTTTCATTTGTTGGTTGCTTCGGGTCAATAGCTTGACTCCAAATGGCTAGTCCTTCAACAATACCTATAGCAAAATCTCGACGACGACTTTGTAATAAAGATCGATCTTCAGGACTACTTAAAAAACCAACTTCTAGTAATAAGGCAGCGATCGCTGTTTGACGACAAAATTGTAAACTACCTAAGCCGCTATCCGTGTCTGGTTTCACTCCTCTGTTTGGCAATTGGGAAACACGGCGCAACAGTCCGTTTAATATCATTGCTGCATTTTGTTTACGTTGGTCATTTTTGGCAATATAGAAAACACTTGCTCCCCGTACAGATGGGTTATTAGCTGCATTAGCTTGAATTTCCAGTGCCACATCCTTACCAGTGGCGCGAGCATTAATCCAAGCTATAGTTTGAGCAGCACTTAAATCATCAGGAACGGCTAAAACTTCTAAATTACGGCTACGAAGTTCTGTCACCACTAGATCCCGTAAGAGAATCATTTCCCTTGCCTCTGTTGTTCCACCAGCGATCACTCCAGGGTCAAATTTACCTGATTCTATGCCACCATGTGCGGCCGAAATAAAAATACGTCCCATTTGCTACTTCCATTGTTAAGTTTCAGCAATTGCAATTTTATCCTAACGGTGTGATTGCTCAGATTCAGGAAGTTGCTATGATCATACTTGTGTTATAAGCTAAATTGCTAGTTATAATTTACTTGTAGCCTAAACCCACTTATATATCCACCCGTTAAACTTCCATAAAAAGTAAGTATTCAGTAAGCATTGAACTATAGTGATCGTTCACGGCTAATGGCCAGATCCCCGACTTCTTTTATTGATTATGTCTATAAATCATAAATTGATCACAGAAGTCGGGGATCTTTGTACCTCACCTGAATTCTTACCATAAAAAGACAATAGGGAATAGAAAAAAGTAGTTTTGCTATATTGCCTCCGATCTCTTTTGTAGAGTGTTAAAACAATTCTTCAAATAATTTAATTTATAGTTAAAACTATGTCACAACCAGTAAGAACATCAAATGATATCACACAAGAAGCAACAGAAAAAGCTAGGGAAGAAAAACTGATCAATGAACTGCTTTTATTGGTCAAAACTTTAATTTATGAAGAAGAAAGTACAATTAAATTAATTATAGAGTGTCTGTATGATATTGGTTCAACTAATTTAGTTAACCAAAAAGTTAAATTGACTACTTTGAACCGCAGTCTCAAGTTTCTTACTAAACTATCTAAACCAGTATTTAAAATTGTGGCTTGGCATTGGTTTAAAAATAACTGCCCTACATTGATTACTGGATGGCTACACAGTAAAGTTGAATTCCCTAGAGTTGAACCTCAGAAAATACAAGCAATTTTAGAAAGTGAAAATAAAGATATAGATTCTAGTCTAAAGCTACTAGAGGGAAATCAAATTGATGAGGTTAAACATCTTCATTTTCAGGTGAAATTATTAACAGGTATTTTACTTGCTGTTTTAACCATGTTTAGTAGTAGTTTTATCTGGGTCAATTATTCATTACAACAATCCCATTTACAAACTGTAGAAAAACTCAGAAACCAAGTTAAAACCCTAGAATCTAGCCTTAATCAACACTAATTATAGCAGAGTAGTGTACATTCTCTCCTATCTCCCCTGCCTCCTAAAATCCTGAATTCTTACATAAAATCTAAAATTGATATGTTGCGAGTTTTAATTCTCGGTGGTACTGGTGATGCAACCAAATTAGTTGCTAGGGTAGCAAATATTGCTGGTATTGAAGCGATCGCCTCTTTAGCAGGTCGAACTCTTGCACCCCATACTCCCGTTGGTAATGTGCGAATTGGCGGTTTTGGTGGTGTTACCGGCTTAGTAAATTATTTACAAGAAATGAAAATTGATATATTAATTGATGCTACTCACCCCTTCGCTCATCAAATTTCTGAAAATGCCGCCGCCGCAACATGGGAAGTAGGTATTCCTAGATTAATGGTAATTCGTCCACCCTGGCAAAAATTAGAGACAGATAACTGGTTAGAAGTAGAAAATAATCTAGATGCTGCTAATGCTTTAGAAAACCAAAGTCAAAGAGTATTTTTAACAATTGGTAGACAGGAAATTGGCACATTTGCACATTTACATAAAATTTGGTTTTTAATGCGGATGATTGATCCTCCCAATGCAGATGTTATTGTGCCACCAGGATTGATTTTATATGATCGCGGTCCTTTTACCTTAGCAAGTGAAGAGGAAATTTTACTCAAATATAATATAGATACAATTGTCAGTAAAAATAGTGGTGGTAGTGCCACCTATCCAAAAATTATCGCCGCCCAGAAACTAGGGATCAAGGTTGTCATGGTTAACCGTCCACCAGTACCCTCAGGAGAACAAGTTCCAGATGTAGACGCTGCTGTGCAATGGTTATTAAACAAATTAACTCGTTTTCAAATTCCATGACTTTTCCCAATGACCCAATTACGGCGGAAAAATCGCGCTAATGTAGATTCTGCTAAAGATAAGTAAATTGGTCTACCGTGGGGACAGGTGCGGGGGTTGCGGGTACGTTGCCAATTATTTAATAAGGTCTGCATTTCTGGTAAAGTCATTTTTGTCCCATTGCGAATTGCACTGCGACAAGCAACCGCAACTTGAGCAGTTTGTAAATCTCCTCCCCAGCTTAATTCTAAAATTGCCTCAGCACAATCTTCTCGTTCTTTTAACATGGCTGGTATATTCCGTACTGCCCAAAGTTTCTCACCAAAAGGTTCTATATCTAAACCAATTCGTTCTAATTGGGAAACCTGCGCCGGTGATAATTGATAAAGAATAATCGGCGGTTCAACGGCGATTAATTGCCAATGATCACATAATTGTTCATATAATACTCTTTCATGGGCAATATGTTGTTCTACTAACCACATTCCCCCAGAATGTTCAGCAACAATATAAGTATTACTGACTTGGGCAACCGCTTTTAAAGATGTATCATTGTCAGGATCGGGGGAATTTGATGATATTTGCGAATTAAAGTTATATTCACCTTTAGATTCTCCTACCTTGAGTAAATTACTTACTCTGGTGGTATGCACAGATTCTTTAATATTTGGATCAGAAATCCGTAGTGATTGATTAATAGCTTCAGTAATTTTTTCTTGCCAAAAAGGCATTTCATGTAAATAAATTTCTGTTTTAGCTGGGTTGCGATTCCAGTTAATTTGTTCAGGAGCAATAGTCAAATGTAAAAAGCAAACTGGATAGCGATCGCGTGGTAATGTCTTATGAAAAGCTGACAGGATTGTTTGCTCTAATTCTGGTGATTTAATCATCCTGCCATTAATTGCTACTTTCACCCAGTCAGGACGGTGACGATGGCATCTATCAGGTAAACCGATGACTAAATTTAAAGCTGAATTTGGTAAATTGGAAATGGGTAAATTCACCTCATGTAAATCACTTTGTCGCACTTGGGAGAGAATTTGGGTAATTATTTGTCCGCCCGTTTGTGCGGGACAAATCGTAAACCATTCCTTGTCATTTTGCCGAACTTGATAATTAACCTGCGGATGACATAAAGCTATTTGTTGAATTATCCCTTGTACAGCTTTTAATTGTTGATTTGTTGGAGGTAAACCTTGACGACGTGCCTCATAATTGGCAAATAAATTATTAACTGTTACTACAGTACCAGGTGCGATCGCAACTACATCTACTTGTTTCACTTCTCCCTGATGATTGTACACTACTCGCCATCCTTCTGTTCCCCCAATAGGACGACTTAAAATTTCTAAATCTGCCAAAGTTGTTAAACTATGTAATGCCTCACCACGAAAACCTAAGCTACAAATTTTCCACAAATCTGCACGGGAATGAATTTTACTGGTACTATGTGCAGTTGCCGCTTGTTGCAAATCATCCAAATTCATCCCGCAACCATTATCAGCCACACTCACTCGCCATTGTTGTGGACATAAAGAAACTACAATGCGCGTTGCCCCAGCATCTAGAGAATTTTCTACCAACTCCCTGACAACAGCCACCAAAGAATCAATCACTTCTCCTGCCGTAATTAGATATACAACTTCTGTTGGTAAAGCTTGAATAGTAGATGTCATCATCAATAATTAAAAATTAAAAATTAAAAATTAAAAATTGTCTCCTTCAATAGAAGATTAGCTTACAATATTATGACTTGAAAATACAAACTTTTAAAATCTGCTGTCATTCTAAAGAAATACAAATTAATAGCGGATGTTTGCTAGATTTTGGATGAGGACAAGCAGCAAAGAAAAGCTTATGAGTATTAATTTAGTGGCAGATGTGAATGACTTAAAAACAAGTCTCCTCTGGGGTCAACCTGCTTTTACAATTATTGATGTGCGCGATCGCTCAACATACAATCATAGCCGCATCACAGGAGCAATTTCTATGCCCCTCAATGATTTAGAATCTCGCGCCCAAACATCACTACACAGAGAGCGCCAAATCTACATCTACGGCGAAAACGAAACCCAATCTGCACAAGCGGTGAGAACCTTACAATTCCTCGGTTTTACATCCGTAGCAGAACTTTCTGGAGGTTTACCAGCCTGGAAAGCCATCGGTGGCGCTACAGAAGGGGTAGTTTAGAGGAGGCAGGGGAGCAGAGGAAAAATACATTATTTTATATTATTTTACTCTTTTTCCTCTTGCCTCCGGTTACTGAAAGTATAGCCTGTTCCCTACTTCAACAACGCAGTTAATAAAGATGCCGGACGTTGACTGTGAGGCCAGGCAAAAGCATGGCGAAAAGCCGCATCCTGACAGGCTTGTAATTGCTGAAAATTGATAATGTCGTAAGTCAAAAGATTTTCATATTCAAACGGTAGACGCATATTATGTAAGCCGGCGTTATCTGTACAAATGGCAATATCAACTCCGGTTTCAAAACAACGATCAAAAACTAATTTAAGTTGGCGAATATCTTGTAAAGTTCCTGTTTTTAAGTAAGTTGTGGGACAAACTTCTAAACATTGACCTCTTCTGGCAATTTCTGGCAGTAATTCAGGATACAAAATGGGAATTTGGATACCGTGACCAATTCGCATTAAATAGGGTAATAATTCTGGATAACAACCATCTTTGGTTTCGTAAAGATGCCCTGTGGTATTGATACCCAAACTATGGGCATAATTATATAAACTAATCCATTCTTCCATGCGTTCAGCATAATAGCGATCGCCCCCCGCCACATCTATCGCACAGACATATTCTCTAGTTTGCGCCGCTAAATCAATAATTGCTTTATTTACCTCAAAGGGTAAACGGGAGTGCATACAAAGAATTTGACTAGTAACAATGGGATATTCTAAAGAACAACTAGCTTTACCCACAATATCCACAATTTCCGCCATCTTATCAATTCTTTCGTTTTGATTCAGATGTTCAGGAGTTCGCAAATAGGGAGTATAGCGTAATTCTAAATAAGCCAAATTCTCAAAAATATAAGCACCCCGTAATAAGCGGTAAATAAAATAGGGTAAAGTTTCTACAGTTTGCACACTTTCAACTAGGGTGTGCAGTTCTAAATATTCATCTAAGGTGTTACGGGGACGGGTATAAAAATCTTCAAATTCTGGATATTCACCAAAGGGAGAAATTAACTCAGTATTATGACGTTGGAAATATCGCCATAGTACACGGGGTACAACCGAACCACCTAAATGCCGATGCAATTCTGCGTATAAAGCCATAGTGGTATTTTGCGGTAAAAAGTTAATTAATTGTAACAAAAATATTAGAAAAATTAGAAAAAAATGATCCGCCGGAAATTCTCTGCCTTCAATTCTGTCTTGCTTTTCTGCTAATTTAGCCCCCTAAATCCCCCAACTTTGGGAGACTTTGAAATTCTTATTCCCCCAGAATTGGCGGTTAGGGGGCATGAAAATCCTATTAGGCAACTTGATTAAACTTGTGTGTACACGGTAGCCCCTTAGTTTAGGGAGAGGTGGGAAGGGAGGTTAGGTTTTATATAGCGGTTGATGAGTTTCATCCAATACTTTTCAAACATCCTCGTAAAGAGGTTTTGCCATAATAAGGATAAAATAGCTAAAATTAGGTTATTTTCTGTGTAAGAATTCAGGTGAGGCAAAAAGATCCCCGACTTCTATGGGCAATTTATCATTTATGGACACAATCAATAAAAGAAGTCGGGGATCTGGGCATGAACAAGTGCTATAGCTGAATACTTTCTTTGGTGTGATGAAGTTAAGCTGGAGATTAAGGCATGGGTTGGGTTCAAAACAAGCAATTGCAGAAAGGTAAATATACTATAGAGGGTATATTAAGAAAGGGACGTTTTGGTATTACCTATTTGGCCACAGACCAAAAAGGTGATCGCGTCGTCATCAAAACTCCAGATGCTGACTCTCTTTCTCCAGATGAATTAAAAAGGTGGCAGGAAAAATTCGTTCAAGAAGCTTTTAAATTAGCTAAATGCACCCATCCTCATATCGTCCGTCTTCTCCAAGATCCATTTCAAGAAGATGGTTTGTGGTGTATCGCTATGGAATATGTTGATGGTGTTGATTTAGCAGATAGAGCTAAAAATATCCTAACAGAACCAGAGGCATTAAAATACATTCAACAAATTGGTGAAGCCTTAAAAGTCGTCCATAAAAACGAATTAATCCATCGAGATATTAAACCCGCTAATATTATGATTAGAAATGGTGCAGCCGTTTTAATTGATTTTGGACTAGCACGAGATGTTAAAAGTAGAAAACTGAGTGTAAGTGACGTAGAACAAGAAGCAGAAAAAGGTTTTACTGCTCCAGAATTATATTCAGACATACTAGAATTAGGTGCATATACAGATGTTTATTCCCTAGCCGCAACGCTTTATAATTTATTGACTGGAAAAACACCACCTAGTGCTAAAGACCGACAAATACATGATACATTAGTAGCACCAAAAGGTTATAATCCTCAAATTAGCGATAATATTAATAATGCTATTATTAAAGGAATGAATGTATTACCTAGAGATCGCCCTCAATCTATTGATGAATGGTTTAATGATATCGAATTTCCAATTTCCACTCGTAAAACTAAATTCACAAAAGAAAATATTAGTTTTTGGTTAGGAGTAGCAGGTTTTATTGTCGCAGTAATAGCCATATTTACAGGCATTTTTCAAAATGATCTTCGAGAATATATACTCAAATTTTTTTCACGACCACAACCAACAGCACCGAAAAATACAATTCAAAAATAAATTAAAAATACATTAACGTTTAATAGTATCTCAGGAGCAAAATAATGTATAGAGACGGCGATTCACTCAATAATAGTCAATATACTATTCAAGGTAGGCCTTTAGGATCAGGTTCTTTTGGAATCACATTTAAAGCAGTCAAGAATAACTTACTCCAGTTGCCAGTAGCTATAAAAATGCCTGATCCAAATCGCTATAGTGATCGAAATTATTCTAAGTTTATTACAATATTGAATCGAGAAATAACAATATTAAGTAAAATATGCACAGACCCTCATCCTAATATTGTTAAAATCATTGATTATTTTGAAGAAGGAGAAGATAAGCTTCCTTGTTTAGTTATGGAATTTATTCCTGGTCAAGATTTATCGAAAGTAATTGAAGGTACTAATACAAAAGCAACACCTTTGCTAGAATCTCAAGCAGTGAATTATATTCGCCAAATTGGTGATGCGCTTGCTTATTTACATGAACAATCTATTATTCATGGTGACGTTCATCCTGGAAATATAATGTTAAGCCGGGGTCGTCACCCTATTTTGATAGACTTTGGACTTGCTAAAGAAATTCAACCTTTCGGGTCTTCTACCGCTAAACAAGGTCATCCAAATTTCGTTGCTTATGAGCAGCGAACTCAGGGGACCAAAAAACCTACTGTAGATATCTATAGTTTAGCAGCAACTCTTTATTATGCAGTTACAGGTGAATATCCCACAACTTCTTGGGATCGCAAGAATAATAATGGAAAATTAATTCCACCAAAAGAACATTGTAATATTAGCAATAATTTAAACCAGGCTATTTTGGCAGGGATGGCATTAGAAGCGCAAGACCGTCCACAAACTATGCAAGAATGGTTAAATTTATTAAATAGTGGCACAAATACCCAAGAAACAGATGATTTAAGTTCACAGAAAGGTATAGATTATCGTATACTGCGAGATTTATTAGTAGCAGGAAACTGGAAAGATGCAGACACAGAAACCAGAAATGTCATATACCAAGCTGTAGGTAGGGAAAAAGATGAATGGATAAGAGACGAAGAATTATCAAAATTTCCCCCTGTAGACCTTCGCACAATTGACAATCTGTGGGTAAAATATAGCGATGGCAAATTTGGCTTCAGTGTCCAGAAGCGAATTTACTTGGATTGTGGTGGTATAACAGACGGTAAGTATTACCAAAAAGCCTGGGACGAATTTAGCGATCGTGTGGGATGGAGAATTATGGGTTTATATGTTGATGTTATTCAGGATGAAGTCACTTTAAGCACATCCTCAGAAGGACACTTACCGTGGTTAGGCGGTCGGCGGCCGCGGCTTCTTCTCTCGCATCCTGACTTGTAAACTGTAAAATATAAGGGCTTTTACGGTTTCTCAATAATTGTAAAGTAAAGGTTTTATACGTAGTAATCAACATTGTAGCGATTTTTGCTACCTCTTGGACTTCTGTACTTTCCGCTACATTATAATGACTTTTAATCAATTTCAATTCAACTATTCTTTAACTATCAATCCCAATAAACCGATCATTCTTTTCCTTCACGGTTTTATGGGGAATATTGATGAATTTGATCAAACCATTAAATTATTATTTAATAAATTTTCCTACCTAACTTTAGATTTACCAGGACATGGCAAAACCCAAGTTAGTGATGATGAAAACTATACCATGTCATCCACAGCCCAAGCTATTATTAACTTATTAGATCAATTAAATATTGATAAATGTTTTATAATTGGTTACTCAATGGGGGGAAGATTAGCTTTATATCTGGCTCTACATTTTCCCCACAGATTTATTAAAGTTATTTTAGAATCTGCTTCTCCTGGATTATTAACAGAAACAGCCAGATTAGCCAGAATTAAAAGTGATTCTCAAATAGCCCGAAAATTATCGAGAATGACAAATAAAGATGATTTTTATAACTTTCTCAACAATTGGTATCAACAGCCAATTTTTGGTGATATTAAAAACCATCCCCAATATCAATCTATGCTTGAAAGTAGAATAGCAAATCATCCCCTCAACCTAATCAAATCATTGCAGTTTATGGGAACAGGTTCTCAACCTTGTTTATGGGAATTACTAACTCAAAATACTATTCCTCTATTATTATTAGTTGGAGAAAAAGATGAAAAATTTATTGATATTAATATGGCAATGACTGAAAAATGTCATTTTATTCAATTAAAAATAATCAATCAAATCGGTCATAATATCCACTTAGAAAATACCCTAGCATTTGTCGAAAATATTCAAAACTTTTTTCCCTCCTTGTAAGTATTCAGTAAGCATTCAACTATAGTGATCGTTCATGGCCAGATCCCCGACTTCTTTTATTGATTGTGTCTATAAATCATAAATTGATCAGAGAAGTCGGGGATCTTTGTAGCTCACCTAAATTCTTACCCCTCGTTCCCGGACTCCGGCTTTCCTATCTTTCTCAATATTCCAAAGTTTTTACATCCCTTACAGTTAAACGATAAATCAAGGATTTAAAGGCAAATTCTGGTAAGGCTAACATCCGTCGCCAGCGCCAAGGTTCTTGATATAGTCTATACAGCCATTCTAGGTTATTATTGGCTAACCAATGGGGAGCGCGTGTTTTTGTTCCTGACCAAATATCAAAACTACCACCAACACCTACCCAAATGGAATGAGGACACAAATGGCGGTGTTTTGCAATCCATAATTCTTGACGTGGTACACCTAAACCAACAAAGATAATTTGTGGTTGTAGTTGGGTGAGGGTTTCCAATAACTGTTGTTCTTCTTCTGGGGAATGATAACCAGAATGTGTTCCTAATATTTTCAATGTAGGCAGTTTTTCTTGCCATAAATTTGCTGCTGTGTCGGCTACCCCTGGTGCGCCTCCATACAAAAATATTGAGGCAGCCATTTGTTGTTTTACAACAGTTTCTAATAATTTTTCTGCTAGTTCAATGCCTGGACAACGTTGGATGTCTTGTCCTAGTAAATATTGTAAATAGAGAACAACTCCTGCACCGTCGGGAATTACTAATTCAGCATTTTTAATTACTTTTGCTAAGGCTAGATTCCGTTCTGCTTGCATGGTCATTTCTGCATTCAATGTAACAACATGAGTTCCTTGACCTTCTTGTAAACAATCTATTAACCAGTCTGGATAATCTTTCATAACATGGACTGGTAAACCTAATACGGAAAGTGCTTGAGGTAGTTTAAACATAATCTATTTAAAATCAACTTTACAGGATGTTTTATTGCGCTAATTTTAGCAAATTTTTGCTTTTGTAGATCATAGAATTTTCTGGTGGTAATTACTGTTCCTTTGCTTACATATAAGTTATTACTTATCATCTATAGACATCATATATAAGTATTTAAGCGTGAGCAATCCCCACACTACGTACTTGTATTTGAAAAATCAAATAATAATCCTATAGTTTTCAGATCCTCAGGACGATCAATATCTGCTAAAAGTGGCAGAGAATATATTGATAGATCCCTGCTTTTGGCAATTTTTAATGTTTCTATTAATACCTGATCAGTACCCCAGTGAATGTTCTTAAATAATTCGGGTTGTGGTTGTTGTAAGCCGATTAAGTAATAACCGCCATCTAGGGCTGGACCTAGTACCAAATTAAACGTTTTTAATTGTTCAAAAGCCGTTGCTAAAATTTGTAAACTGAAATCGGGACAGTCTGTACCAATAATGATCACTTGTTCTGCTTTTTGTTTAAAGGCATGGTTAAGCGATCGCTCCATTCTGACACCTAAATCTCCTTCCTCCTGAGTCTGATATTCTAAATCATTTCCTAACCAATGTTGCATTTTTTGTAAATTACCGCCAGTAAATCGTACTTCTACGGATATTCTGGCGATTTTTACCAATTCTTGGGCTTGGGAAACAGTATATTCGGTCATCTGCTGGTGCAAATTGGCAGCACCAACTTCTCCCAACGCTGGTATGAGTCGGGTTTTTGTTCTACCCGGTTCTGGATACCGGGTAAAAATAATTAGGTGTTGTTTACAGGTTTTCAATTCAGCGCGTGGTTATCGAAACAATCTGGTCTAAAACTTCAATATATTTTTTCACAGTTTCCGTAGAAATATTCATTGTATTACAGATTTACAAAAAGCATAAAGGCTCCCCCGTTGATGATTCTCAATAAAATAAGGGTTTTATCAGTATCCCCTATCCTTTTAGAAAACTGAGAACTTACTTGGAACAAACAAAAATCTCTGTATTTCTTGTCTGTTCTCTCTTTCCTATCTGAATATATAATTTATTTTGCACGACTACTTATTATGATCTCAATTCAGCGTAATGTAAATTTTCATTACACCGTTCACCATTTCTGGTATTCTATTAAAGAAGGCAATTGGGAATACCTTACTCATACAAAACAAAATTAAAAGAAAAGACTCAAACTCACCTTTAACCTCCACCAATTGCAGCCTGATTTCTCAGTAATATGCAACCCCAATTTTTTATGTTAATAACACCCTATCTAATACAACAATCCTTTGATATGCAAGAAGCCGTCAGATATAGCATTGGCTTAGTAGTAGTTTGCTTAGTAATGCTAATATTATTATGGTTGCCTGACATTTTAAAAGAGAAATAAAATCATCAATTAGAGCTCATTGACAATTACAAAATTCAGCGTCTGTGCTTTGTGAGCCTTTACCCAATTCCCACTGATTGTTTAACATTCTTTTCCACTGTCCTAGATCAAATTAGTCCTATAATATACCTTTATTAATTTTCAGTGTAGCAATGAATTCTTTACAGGTGTGTGTTAATACTTTGATAGCTTATGGAGCAACGGAGTCAGAAATTGAAGAACTACTGACCTACAATCAAAATGTCTTCTCTCCTCCCATGCTAGAACAACTGCACCACCCGCAGTCAGAACCCTATCTTGCTACCTGGGAGCAATATGCTCAAGAGGCTTCAAAACTGGGGGCTTACGCAACTCTGCAAACTCACCTAGTACAGTTAAAATTTCCCATCATAGCCGGCATCAGTGAAACAGCCGACTATCGTGCTGCCACTCGTAAAGGCAAATCTACCCAAAACATGAAAAGTGCCACAGGCTTGATTTTACAGCAAGCAGAACAACTGCAACTGTATATTCATCAAACCCTAACTGGAGGCATTCCTGTATTAGTTGCCCCTAACCGCCATGATTTTATTACCTTAGTCCAAGCATTGACTAAAAGGAACGAACCTTGCCAGATTCCAGATACCATGGGAGCTTGTATCGTCCAAGGATACAACAACTGGCACAGAGTTCGGCAATATCAAGAAAAATGGTTGGCAGAAAATGAAGATCATCAAGGAGATTGGGCATCGGAATTTCAAAGATTAACTCAGCATCCAGAACTGTATCGAGATCGGTTTATCATACTGAGCCAGGGAGTATATAGTCATGTTAGCGCTAATCAATTAGGGCTAGAGGCACAAAAATGGCTGGAACTATCCTTTAAAATTCGTCTAGAGCATGAATGCACCCATTATGTTACTCGGTGTTGGTTTGGCTCTATGCGAAATAATATCCTCGATGAATTAATCGCAGATTATCGCGGTATAGTCAAAGCCATTGGTAATTATCGAGCCGACTGGTTTTTACATTTTCTTGGTTTAGAAGCTTTTCCTAACTATCGTCAAGGAGGCAGATTAGAAAATTATCGAGGCCAACCAGAACTATCACAAGGAGCATTTAAAATTTTACAAAAGCTAGTTAGAACAGCAGCCGAAAATATCGAAAAGTTTGATCAAAAAATTGATCATTCCCAGAGAACAGAAGTAGCAGAAACAGCAATATTCATAGCTTTAACAACATTTAGATTAGAAGAACTAGCTTCAGAACAGGGTGTATATCTCTTAGAAACAGCCGTAGAACAGCATAGAAACAGATTATTAAATCTCAATTAAATGTCAATAAATCAGAGAAACCAGTTGAGAAGTTTCCAACAAAACAGGTGAAATTATGATAGATAATTTTCTTAAACAGCTAAGTAATAGTGATATCCAATGGCTGAAACAAAACGGGAACCAAGAAAACATTAGTTCAGGAGATGTATTAATTGAACAAATGCGATCGCCTGATTTTTTCTACCTCCTCATTAGTGGCGAACTTACGGCCAGCATTAGTCAAAACCAAGGCGGTAGACTAGGGAACATTTTTGCCGCCTTAGAAGAAGATCAAAACTTAGAACAAGAAATTGCCCGGTTCTCCCCAGGAGAAGTCATAGGTAAAATGCCCGTTATCGAACTTACCCCCGCCGTGATGACAGTCAAAGCTACAGAAAATTCATCTGTGCTGGCCATTCCCTATGAATTACTTCAAGATCAACTACAAGAAGATTGGGCTTTTGCTTCCCGATTTTATCGAGGTATTGCCGTCTTACTTGCAGATAGGTTTGGGCGACTTATCCAACACTTTTTGATGATTCAAAAAGGTCAAATTCCACCCCTACAGGACGTACCACTAATTTTTGGCGAACTCAATGACAGTGACGTTGATTGGATGCTTGGTGTTGGCAGATTAGAGCAAATATCCGCCGAAAAAGTTCTCATTCGCAATGGTGAACAAATCGAAAATATTTATATTATCCTTCAAGGCGGCATAGCAGTCTTAGTCAAAGAACAACAATCCAATCGGCTTTTGAGCCTGTTTGGTGCTTTAGAAGACAATGACTCCACAGATGACTCCCTCGAAAGAGAAATCATGCGCCTCTACCAAGGGGAAATTCTCCAAGAAGCCATCACCTTAGACAACCCCGTCTCCACCTACACCTTAAAAGCTTTAGAAAATTCTACTTTACTGAGAATTGCCGTCCCACAACTTTTAGTCAAACTACAACAAGATATTGGTACTGCGGCTCGCTTTTACCGTGTTGTTGCCATGCTACTTTCAGGAAGATGGCAAGGACTGATCAGCCGTTTAGGATACGGGCGCAGTCGCTATCAAATGGGGCAAAGTCTCGACATATCCGCAAAATATGAAGATGAAATTGATCTTGATATCATGGATAACCTCACCCTTGGCGGTGCAAGATTTGACTGGATGCTGAAACGATTAAAAGTCAGTTAGTTTTTACGAATTACGTCAACAACAGGTAGCTTAAGTTATTATGTCAGACTCATCAAAAAAACTATTTCGTGAAGAAGCACTAGAACGGTTATCTTCACCAGAACGCCTTGATCAACTGATGAATGTAGTAGATTCCAGAGCCTGGCTACCTCTAGCTGGATTGGGATCTTTAGTAGCCATAACCGCCATTTGGAGCCTTGTTGGTCGCCTACCACTCACAGTTTCGGGACAAGGAGTATTACTCTATCCTCGCGGTGTCATCCAACTTCAAGCTCCCAGTGATGGCACAGTAGTAGAACTAAAAATTAAATCGGGAGATAGCATCAAAAAAGGAGATATAATTGGCATTATCAGCCAACCCGGGATCAAACAGCAACTCGAACAAGAACGGAAAAAACTCAGAGAATTATTAGCCCAAGCTCAAGATAGCAAATCCTTATTAAAAAAACGGCTCATCTCAGAAAGAGGAAATCTCGCCAAACAGCAAACTAACCTCAAAGAGAGTTTAGAGCGAGAATCTATCATGCCCACACTACGCCAGAAAAATCTTAAATTACTAACACAAAATCGCATAGCCATTCAAAAAAGACTAACTAACGACGAAAAAGTTTTACCAACTTTCCGGCAAAGAAGTATAGATTCTATTACAAGAAAAAGAACAGGTCTGAATGAGCGGATTGAACAAATTCGTAAACTACTACCCCAACTGCAAGAACAACTAGAAGCGCGGCGCAAATTATATGCAGAAAAAATAGTCAGTGCCGATGTCATGTTAAGCGCCCAAAGAGAATATTTCGACAGTCTTGCCCAACTCTCTGACCTTGAAGCCCAACAAAAACAATTAGAAGTAGAACAAGTCAACATAGAAAGACAATATTTAGACACTCAAAACCAGACAAACGAACTTGTTACCAAACTGCAAGAAATTCGAGTCCAAGAAGTTGATACAGAAAGACAATATCGGCAAAGCTTAAATACCCTGGATGAAATAAAAACCAAACTTCAAGACGTTAACAGCCAGTTAGCCAAATTAGCTCAGGAAGAATTAGAATCCCAAATTAATAGAACCAACAATATTCAAGATGTGAGAAGAAGAATTGCCCAGTTAGAACGAGAAATAGAATTAAAAAGCCAAATTATCAGTGATTACGACGGCAAAATTATAGAACTATCCGTAGTACCAGGGCAGATAGTATCTAGTGGATCTCGTTTAGGAGCAGTTAATGCCCAAGGTACAGATGCCAAACTCATGAGCGTCATGTATTTTGCGGATAAAGATGGCAAACAAATCAAACCTGGAATGGAAGTACAAGTCACCCCCAGTCTAGTTAAACGAGAACGATTTGGTGGCATTCTCGGCAATATCCAAACAGTGACATCTTTTCCAGTCACAGTCCAAGATATGTCAACCATTATCGGTAACCAAAATCTCGCTGAAAGTTTAGCTGAAGGTTTGGGAAGAGGGGGTTATATATCTCCTATCCAAGTCTTTGCTGAATTAAAACCTGGTGATACCAAAAGCGGCTATCAATGGTCTTCTTCCCAAGGTCCAGATATTCAACTTTCATCGGGTACTACTGTCCAGGTACGGGTGAAAGTAGGAGAAATTGCACCCATAGCTTATGTTATCCCCATCTTCAAATCAATCACAGGGATTTATTAGGTAAGAGCTTAATAGAAAATAATCAATTACCAATTACTAAATTAACTACAGAGATTTATGAGGAAATTATGTCTAAAGGACTGATTGCCAACTTTCTCCCCCAAAAAGATCACGGTCGCGTGCGAACTCCCACAATGTTACAAATGGAGGCTGTAGAATGTGGGGCAGCAGCACTAGGTATTATTTTGGGCTATCATGGTCGCATAGTTCCCCTGACAGAATTGCGCCGGGAATGTGGCGTATCCAGAGATGGTAGTAAAGCCTCTAACGTTCTCAAAGCAGCGAGACTATATGGTTTAAACGCCAAAGGATTTAAAAAATCCTTGGAGGATGTGCAACAAATCAAACCTCCTTTCATCGTTTTTTGGAACTTTAACCACTTTGTAGTAGTAGAAGGATTTGCCGGGAAAACAGTCTATTTGAATGACCCAGGAACAGGTCCAAGAAAGATTACCTTCGATGAATTTGACCAAGCTTTTACAGGTGTGGTTTTGGTGACAGAACCAGGGACAGACTTTCAAACAGGAGGGAAAAAAAAGGGCATTATTAATGCCATGACCTCACGTTTGGCAAGTTCCCGCCAAGCATTGATGTTTTGTTTAATTGCTGGATTGATATTGACAATTCCTCGATTGGCAGTTCCAGCATTTATGCAGGTGTTTGTGGATGAAGTTCTAGTAGAAAATCGTATTGACTGGCTGCGTCCCATGCTATTAGGTATGGTGATTGTAGCTCTAATGCGAGGTTTATTAGCTCGTTTACGACTAACCTATCTGCGAAAGTTACTAGTGAAGTTGTCAGTGTCTATGTCTGGGCAATTTCTTTGGCATACTATTCGCTTACCAGTAGGATTTTATGCCCAACGTTTTGCTGGAGAAATCAGCAGTCGCGCCCAACTTAATAATAAGGTTGCAGATATTCTTTCTGGACGTTTAGCAACCACCGTCATTGACTCCATGATGATGGTTGTTTATGCCCTGATAATGTTGTTGTATGATCCCCTATTAACTTTAATAGCCATTCTCTTTGCCGGGGCTAATTTTGTGGCCTTGCAATCTCTTTCCCGTAATCGAGTTGATGCCAATATTAAATTGTCTCAGGAAACAGGGAAAGTTGCAGGTGTAGCAATTAGCGGTATTCAAAGTATTGAAACCGTTAAAGCAGGTGGTTTAGAGGGAGATTTATTTGCGAAATTTGCTGGTTATTATACCAAAACCATCAACTCCCAACAGGAATTAGGATTACCTACCCGATTATTGGGAACATTGCCCACAGTATTAACTTCCCTTGCTGTTACCTCCATTTTAGTCGTGGGGGGGTTCCGCGTCATGCAGGGAACTCTAAGTATTGGTGGACTGATAGCTTATCAAGCACTCACACAGGAATTTCTCAAACCAGTTAACGAGTTGGTAAATTTTGGTAGTACGTTACAAGATTTGGAAGCGGACTTAAATCGCCTCGATGACGTATTAGAAAATCCCATTGATCCAGAAGCAGAAAGACAAGTAGAAACGACCAATCCCCAATGGACCAGCTACAACCAAGACTCCTTTAAATTGCAAGGATACATCAAGTTAGAGAATCTTTCCTTTGGCTACAGTCGCCTAGATGACCCCTTGATTAAAGATTTGAGCTTCACCTTGCAACCTGGTCAAAGAGTGGCTTTAGTTGGTGGTAGCGGTTCTGGTAAATCTACGGTAGCCAAATTGTTGACAGGACTATATCAGTCTTGGTCTGGATCAATCCTATTAGATGGTATTCCTCGACATGAGATTCCCCGTCCAGTTTTGGCTAATTCCCTGGCTATGGTAGAGCAAGAAATCTTTCTATTTGCAGGTAGTGTCCGGGAAAATCTGACTCTATGGGACCCAACCGTACCCGATGAAGACATTATTAGAGCCTGTGAAGATGCGGCAATTCATGATCTAATTTTGAATATGCCAGGGGGCTATAACAGCCAACTTAGTGAAGGCGGTATGAATTTGAGTGGTGGACAGCGCCAACGCTTAGAAATTGCCAGGGCTTTAGTCAGAAATCCTTCTATATTGGTACTTGATGAAGCTACTAGCGCTCTAGATGCAGAAACAGAACTAATTATTGATAGAAATCTGCGGCGACGGGGTTGTTCTTGCGTTGTTGTTGCTCATCGTTTAAGTACAATTCGTGATTGCGATGAAATTATCGTTTTAGCTCGTGGAAAAGTCGTACAGAGAGGTACACACGATCAATTACGCAGCAAGCCTGGATTCTATACCCGATTAATTGGTACTCAAGAAAAGGATGCCTAATATTAAGCGGTAGGAAATTTAACCTAAATCTTTACTCATACCTTCCCTGTACCCCTGCTTTCTATACTTGGTGAATGACTATGACTATCACTCAAACAGAACGTATTGTAAAAGGTAATGAACCCTTACTCTTGGATAATCCTGAGAAAATATGGTTAGTAAAATCGGGTTCTTTGGTATTGCATAGCATCTTAGTTGAGAATGGCCAAATCAAAGGTAATCGGCGATTTTTATTTAATATTGGCGCTGGGGAAAGTTTGTTTGGCGTTGCCTTAGCACCAACTACAACAGAAAATGAGTATCGAGGAATTTTAGCAGTAGCCCTAGAACAAACAGAATTACTGGAATTGACGTGGGAGGATTTGCTGGAGGGAATTAAAGATGGTGAACCGCTTGCAGCAGCGCTTCCCTATCAACAGGCAATCACCTTGCTAGAAGGATGGCTCTTTCACTTGGGAACATGGCTAAATGAACAGTTAACCCCAGGCACAGCCCCGAAGGACACCATCTGGGCAGATCAAACCTACACCTCATTACTCAAAAAGCAAACCCTCATTCCGCCCCGGATCTCTATCAATGATAATAATAATAGTTCTGGAAATATCGCCTGGATTCAGATACAAAGAGGAACAACCTATTGGCGTGGTATACCCGAACTCAAACTAGACAGCAAATCTCCACCCATACCTCTGATAGCGGGAACTTGGCTAGAAGCAGAAAATCCCGTAGAAGTGAAAAAAATCACCACCGCAGAACCAGAAACTTTAGAACATCTGGTGAAAAGTATCTCCCAATTCCATAGTTTCTTTTTCTACTACTTCAACATTATCCAGCAGGAGCAAATAGAGGCGGAATTTCGCCGATTCCAAGAAAGACAGGAAATCAATCGGCGGATGATCAAAAGTTCCATAGGCGAACTAGCCGCAGTATTACAGCCACAGACGGAAGGGTTTATCCCCCAAGATACTCATTTACTTATGGCTGCCGGTGCAGTGGGTAGGGCGATGGGAATTGATATTCGTCCTCCCGCCCAGTCAGAAGACTTTGAGCGCGTCAAAGATCCCATCGAAGTCATCGCCCGTGCCTCCCAATGCCGCACCCGCCGCGTCATCCTCACCAGCAATTGGTGGCAAGAAGAACACGGGGTTTTATTGGGATATACCAAAGATAACCAGCCAGTAGCCCTATTACTAGATGAAAAGAATCGCTATATCATTTTCGACCCGGAAACCCTCACCCGTAAACCTGTAGATGCTGAAGTGAGTGCTAACCTCAGCCCGGAAGCCTATTCTTTCTACCGTCCCCTCCTGCCCTTTGTCAACAATGCCCTGGAAATTTTCCTTTTTGGGATCAGGGGTTATGAAAAGGGCATCATTGGCATCATCATCCTAGGGGTTTTGGCCTCTCTGTTGGGTATGGTGACTCCCCAAGCAACGGCAATTTTGGTTAATGATGCGATTCCCGACAGCAACTTGTCTTTATTATTACAACTAGGATTAGCTCTGTTTGGGGCTGCCTTAGGACAAGCAATTTTTCAACTAGCACAACAAATTCTCACTTTACGGGTAGAAAGTGCGGCTGATGCTTCTCTGCAACCAGCGGTTTGGGATCGCATACTCAAATTAAGCCCAGCATTTTTTCGTGAATATGCTTCTGGGGATTTAGTCAATCGCTTACTGGTAGTTAGTCAAATCAGAGAACAGCTAAGTGGTTCTACACAACGCACACTCTTGAGCAGTTTATTTGCTCTTCTTAACTTAGTATTGATGTTTGTTTATAGCTGGCAACTGGCCTTAGTAGGGCTATTCATGGGGATTTTAGTCATGATCGTCACCGTGATTTCTAGCCAGATTATCGTTGCTAAAAGACGCAAGGAAGAAGCATTAGATGGGGACATTAACGGACTGACTGTAGAACTAATTCAAGGTGTATCCAAACTACGAGTAGCGGCTGCTGAAGAACGGGCATTTGCCGCTTGGGCAAAAAAATATAGTGAACGCAGCAAATTATTATTAGGTGCGAAACGGGTAGAAAATAGTCTAACTGTATTTAATGAAGCTCTACCCGCTATTAGTTCTACTTTAATATTTTGGTTTGCAATTTTCTTTATGCAGATGGCAACAGCACAAAAAACAGCCAGTGGACTCACAGCAGGTTCATTTCTCGCCTTTAATGCGGCTTTTAGTGTTTTTATTAATGGTGCTACGGAGATGAGTAATACTTTGAGTGAGATTTTGGAGATTATTCCCCTGTGGGAACGGGCTAGACCAATTTTACAGTCAGAACAAGAATGTGATCCCAGTAAGGCAGATCCAGGCAGGTTAACAGGGCGTATTGCTTTAGAACACGTCACTTTCCGCTATCGGGAAGATGGACCTTTGATCCTAGATGATGTCAGCATTTATGCTGAACCGGGAGAATTTATCGCTATTGTTGGCCCCAGTGGTAGCGGCAAATCTACAGTATTCCGCTTGTTACTAGGTTTTGAGACTCCCGCCAGTGGCACAGTTTATTATGATGGACAAGACCTAGCAGGGCTAGATGTGCAAGCTGTCCGGCGACAGTTGGGTGTGGTGCTGCAAAATGTCCGCATTTCTTCAGCACCGCTTTTTGACACCATAGCCTCTGGGGCTTTAGTTACCCTAGATGAAGCTTGGGAAGCTGCCCGCATGGCAGGATTTGATGCAGACATTAAAAATATGCCTATGGGTATGCACACGGTGGTTAGTGAGGGTGGTACTAATCTTTCTGGTGGACAAAGACAACGGCTTTTAATTGCCCGTTCCCTGGTTTTAAAACCGAAAATTCTCTTAATGGATGAAGCAACTAGCGCTCTGGATAACCAAACTCAAGCCATTGTCACTGCCAGTTTAGATCAAATGAATGCCACTCGGATTGTAGTTGCTCACCGTCTTAGCACTATTCGCAATGCAGATCGAATTTATGTGGTGGAAGCAGGGCGAGTCATGCAGGTAGGCAACTATGATCAATTGATCAAGGAAGACGGGTTATTTGCTCGTTTAGTAGCTAGACAGTTGGATTAATATGGCATACTCAGAAGTCAAAATCAGGTCAAAATACCTCGCTGATGAATATCTCTGAGATAATCAATATGATCTGGTAAAGAGTTTTTCAAATGTTGAGTATGCTTTTCTAACTGAGCAAATAACTGTGTAGATAAATCTTGCTGATATGCCACAATGGGCAAAGTTTGCTCAGGTAAATACCCCATTCCTGCTAAAATACAGACATAAGAATAATCTCCAAATAATGGCACAGAGACTCCTGAAAAATTGTAAGTAGGCCACATAAATCGCCATTTTTCTAATCTCTCCTGCAATGAATCAGGAATATTGAGATTATATTTATTAGCTTGCCAAAATGGGGTATCTTCTCTTTGAGTTAAGCAATAATGGAGAACAATGAAATCACGAATATCTTCATACAAACTCTGCATTGTCAGATTGTAATTGTCTCTGTGTATAGGATCAAATTTCTGGTTGGGAAAATTCTTGACTAAATAATATAAGCCCGCCTCAATCAAATAGATTCCTGTTGATTCCAATGGTTCGATAAATCCACTACTTAAACCAATGCTGACACAATTTTTAACCCAACTATTACGAGTTTTACCTACCCTGATTTGGAGATGTCTGGCGGAGGTACTATATTCTTGTAAATGCTGTCTTAATTCCATTTCTGCCTGTTCGGGAGAAATAAAAGCACTAGCATAAACATAACCATTGCCGCTTCTTTCTACAAGTGGCGTATTCCATGCCCAGCCTGAACTTAAAGCAGTTGAGGTAGTATAAGGATTAATCCCACCCCGGTTTTCATTATACTTATCTCCACCTTCATAGAATACTGGTAAAGCTACGGCGCGATCGCATAATAAGGAATCACTATAAGAAATAAAAGGTTCTTCCAGTGCTTGATTAATGAGTCTGCCGCTAAAACCTGAACAATCAATAAATAAATCTCCACCCACTTCACCATGATTTTCTGTAACTAAATGGTGAATAAACCCATTTTCATCTAAACTAACATCTAAGACGTTATCCACAATTTGTCTAATACCTTCTGACTTCCCCTTGTCTTTGAGATAGGTAGCTAATAAGCCAGCATCTAAATGATAGCCATAGTCACCCGCTTGAGTATTAAGCTTGTGATTGTTCACAGACTTGGGTGATTTTTTAGCTTCAGATAATTCAACTACTGGAAAGCAACTAGCATCCATTGGTGCTGAATTTCCTTGCAATTTACTTTGCAACCAGTAGTGAAAAATAGGAATAGATAAATCTTTCGTCCGCAACAGATCAGTTAATGGATGCCAATACACATCTTTTCCCGGTAACCCAGACCAATTGACAAATTTAATGGCATTTTTAAAGGTAGCATTGCATTTAACCATCCATTCACTTTCGGAAATTCCTAATAATTTCAACGTGCCTGGAAAGGTATGAATTGTGGCTTCACCAACACCAATAATACCAATATCACTAGACTCTATTAAGGTAATTTGACAAGGGCTACCTTTAGATCCATTCAAAATTGTATTCAAATATGTGGCAGATAACCAACCTGCTGAACCGCCTCCAAGAATAACTATGTTTTGGATTTGTTGAGGATTTTGTAACATCATATTTACTGTAATTTATTAATTATTTGGTTAGATGCCAATATTGAAAGCTATACAAATTCTTTCCTGTGATGATTGGTTTGGATGAACGTAATGATTAAGATAAGCAGGAAATAACAGCAGTAGATCCTTTTTGGGTGAATATAAATAGCGATCGCTAGTATACATACTACCTTTATTAATTAATTGCTGTGGAATAGTTAAACCTTGTTCTCCTACGGGATTCAAAAAAACAATTTCTCCTGAATTTTCCTCTGCTTGCAAATAATAAACCCCGCTAAAAAAAGCATTAGGATGATTATGGATCACATTGTATCCCCCAGTTGGGTTAACATTAATCCAAGCTTTTTTGACAAATAAATTTGGTCTATCTTCCACCACAATTTGATAATCTTTGCAGACAACTTCACCAAATCCTTGTAAAATTACATCAAAAAATTCTTTAAATAGCGGATGATTATGAATATCATCTTGGCTTTGGAAAGCATCTCTAGTGCTGCGATATTCTTGATAAATTCCCTTTTCCAGATAAAGCTGATGACTTGCTTGAATAAGTTCGGCAATATAACTCTCTGATAAATTTAGTTTAAACCCATATATGGGAGTAAAAAACAAACGATTTTGAAATTTATGTTCAAACACCATATCGCTGCCTATACCTGTGTAAAAACTGTCCAAGCCAATCAGCCTGGACGGAAATTTGTCATTCCTTAAATCAATTTTTATTAGCAAATAGAGACTGTTCTATTTCGCTGCACTAGGGGTTTGGCATCAGAAACATAATCTTGATAAGCCTTAGCTACGTTATCACGGAAACGATTACCAAAACCATCACAATAGTTACTATGAAAATTACCAGTGTGATTCATCGCCAAAACTGCACAACCACCCCCACAATAAAGAGCATAACTACATTTACGACAGGTAGGGTTAGTCACAACTGTACGATTCCGCCAAGTTTGATTCAATTCCTCATTTAAAACCACTTCATTGTTTTCAGTGAGATGACCAATGCGTGTTTTTTTGTCTCCTGTTTTCTCCCAACAAGCATAGATATCACCAAAGGGATCAAAAACATACATTTTTTTATGTGCTTGACAAAAACTGGCTTGAAATGGCGGCAAAGATTTTTTCTTTTGTGATGGATCTTTATATGCTGCGAATATCTGTCTAATTGCGTCTGGCATCCCATCATCAGGAGGTAAAATAACTTCCATATTCGGATATTCACGGCGCATTTCTTGTAAAGCCTTCTGCAAATGCCAGGAATTAAAAGTTGTTTTTACATCTGTGTTTTCATTAGAGGCATGGATGGGCGCTGTATAGGTAGCAAATTTTTCATAATGATGCCAACCCCTCGCCATAATTTCATCAGCCAATTGAGGCAATTGTTGAATATTGTTGCGGTCAATATTCATCCGCACACTCACCTCTACGCCTAAATCCAACGCCATTGTGATGTTATCAGCAATTTTATCAAAAGAACCACTGCCATCGGCATAGATGCGGCGTTTATCGTGTTCCAGTGCCGGTCCGTCAAGGGTAATTTGCACAGATGAAATTTTATCAGCACCTAGCAAATCTTTATAAGCGTGTAACTCAGTTCCATTACTAATGACATTAAAATGTGCTTCACCAAGAGATAATGCCTTATTGATAATGTATTCAATAATCGAGTGGTTTTCTTCTAGCAATGGTTCGCCACCAAAGAAGGTGATACCGCGAGGAATATTAGCATCTGTTGGGACTCCGTGACCTGCCTCAATTTGGGGCATAGCAGCAAAAATTCGATCAGCTATCTCTGGCTGCATGATTTGCAATAAATGTTTAAAAGCGGGATTAGTCCGCATATGATCTTGAAAACAATAAGCACACCGCAAATTGCAGCTATAGGTGGGCATAATAATATAGGCTGGCATCAACAGACTTTCAAGCTGATGTAGTTTCGTTGCCATCTTAACGAAAAATCTTTCTTCTTCTTCCTCCGTCATTTCTGTTAAGTAACCACGTCGTTTCAGTGACTCAATCATTGCTGGAGAAGGGGCAACAATATCTGACTCTATAGGAGGTTCAGAAATCCATTCTCCATAGAGAGGTTTAGGGCGTTGCTTGGATTGAACAGAACGTAAATAGGAGGCTATGGGTCGTTTAACTTTATCAAAAGCACCAGAGTAGCCATGTACAAGCAGGACTTCCTCTGGTTTATTAAGTAAATCTACATAGATTGTATAACTACTTGTTCGCAGCATATTTTCTTTTCCTCAATAATTAAATTCGTTAAACTGTGTTAAATTTCATTAACTTTTTTTAGAAGGAAAACAATGGGAGAGTCCAATTTTTGTAAGGAGATATCACGAAATGACTCAAAATCCTTACTATTTTGGGATACTCTCCCCTACTAAAATAATATGAGGATGGAAATTAATGATGGGTAAATGTGTTTTTTAGAATTAACGCAACCCATCACCCTTCAGCTTTTACCACTGAGAACAATTACGACCAGATCCATAATAAAATCCACCAGCAACAGCTTCGAGAGCATCTTCTGAAAGTTCACCCTCTTCTCCTAGACTTGCAGATAGGCTCTCTAGTTGGCCATCAGTATTAACACTTAATCCTCTTGCTTCTAGTTCACTCCGAAATTCTTCAGCAGTGAAGTCTAATCCTTGTTCTATACCTAACTTTACAGTTAAATTTAATGCTGCTTCAGAGCTAGAAGCTTCGGATTCTATTTGAGTACGTAATGCTTCATCTTGTTGAATAGCATTAATCATTTGACTTGCATTTTCTGCGGACATATCTTTTAAATCTCCGTAAATACTTTTAATTTGACTGTATTTTTCAGTCTTGCGGAAATCCTATCACAGGAAAAGTTATTTGTGGTTCTGAAAAACTCAGGTCTTAGTTCTGAAAAGTTCAGGTCTTAGTTCTGAAAAGTTCAGGAGGCTAAATTCCATAAATACTTCATAATAAGTAACAGTATTATATTTATGTTACTTATTATGAAGTATTTCGTAAAGTTTTGCTTAACTATGCTAAGTTATAGCAATATAGTGACGATCAAAAAGAAATAGCAAAGTTGTAATTAATAGTCCAAACCTTGCTTTGATAGAAAAGTGTTTATCCTGATTAATTTTTAAATCAACTCGATTAGAATAGAGAATAAAATCCAATAGTGAATCATGAAAACTATGATCAATTATATATTCCAGAATACTAGCAGGGATTGAGAGTTTGATCCAGTAGTTATTATATGGTGGAGATGAAACAAATTTATTACCTAAAATTCTTTTATCTTGAAAATCCATCGCGTAGTAAATTGTTTCTTGATCGCCAATTAACTCCAGTAAAATAATTTGATTAACAAATATGCTTGGTACTACGGATTTTAAACGTGCTTCTAGATACATAGCAAATTTTTCTCTATTTTTTTCAGGATCGCCAAAGTTAAACTTGGATATATTTTCTGCCCTTACATATTCAGTAATATTGTGTAAATAATCCTGAAGGTTGTCTCCCCAAAAGTTTTGTGTATGGGCATATTTAGCCCTATTTAACTCTAAATCAATAATATCTCCCGGTTGTAATATAAAATATTTAGTTTCAGGTAAATGAGATAAAATTCTATTGATAAAAATAGTTGGTGTCATTCTTTCATAGCCATTTAAATGTAGCTGATCCTCTTGTCCATAAGTTAAGGTCATGGAATAAGGAATAATTGTTTCTGGTTGGAGAATTTTGATTAGATTAACTTGGTATTGTAAAAATTCTTCTTCCTGGGTTACTACTTCGTCGATCATATCTTCCGGTGAACCATAGAGTAAAGTGGGTTGATGATTGGCAAAAGAAGTATAAAGAAGAAAAGCATAGTCAATCTGAAATTTATCAGCAATTTTAGCTAAAGTTCTGGGAGTTAACAGACAATCATTTTGATGTAGAATGACTTTATCTTTGATTTTAACTAACAAAATAGTATCAATTGGATCATCCCAATAACTGGTAACTTCTACTGTGTCATTGAGTTGCAGAGTTTGACCATTTTGTAAAAGAATAATGTTTTCATACCCAATATCTCGATATCTTTTTTCTAAATCTGGTCTTTTGGCGGGTAAAAGAACTGTTTCTATCTGATTTTTGAGTTGCTTGAGGGTTTCAGGATGGCTATGATCTACATGAATATGTGAACTATAAACATAATTCAACTTACCAAACATTTCTGTGGTAATATCTCTAGGTGGAAAGTGAAATAAGGTTGTGGCAAAAAATGGTTCGATAAAGTAGCAGGGATCAGTTAACAGAGAAAAATCTTCTCCTGTGAATAACAAAGAGGCATGAGTAATATATTCAATATTCATGGTCGTTATCTAGCTATGATGATCAAAGGTATAAATATTTTATAGTGGCGATCGCATATCGAAAGTTTTGACACTCCCCGGTCTAAAGACACGGGGATTCTACATTCATAGTCAAAACTTGCTCAACCAGGTTTGCACCAAGTAGAGTAGAGGCTTCAACTCCTGTAGCGTTACTTTGGGGATGCCCTCCCCTA